>OLIW01002331.1_pt1 | contig 14346 bp, 10 predicted proteins | sample 1601321 | NCBI WGS metagenome assembly OLIW01 (sample SAMEA2452114, study PRJEB22498) | human gut metagenome | reverse complement strand
AAGAAAGAAAATTCAAAATATAAATTACTTAAATATTGATCAATTGTATCTCCAAAAATTAAACCAATAATGGCCGCGGGAATAGAAGCGATAACTATTTTTAAAAATAATGAACAATAATATAAAGTTTTTTCTTCTCGATTATGCTTAAATAAAAATATCCATAAACTAACAAGTATATCTTTAATATCTTTCCAATAATAAATTATCATAGCAATTAATGAACCTAAGTGTAAAAAGATTAAAAATTGCAATCCATTTGTATTTACTTTTAATAATTCACTAGCAATTAACAAATGACCTGATGAAGAAATAGGAAGAATTTCTGCGATTCCTTGAACAATTGCTAACACTAATTTTTTTAAAAAATCAATCATAAATATTTCTCCATTAGTTTAATTATATGATTATATTATTCAATTTTTAATCATTAAAAGAAAAAAATGTAAGAATTATTTAGTATTATTTCAAAATAAAAGCAAATAATAAAAATAATGATAAAAAATAAACCGCTTACATATTTAAAAAACTAATATTTATATATTAAAAAATATTATGAAATTGCAAAAAAAAAGATAAAATGTCATAATAAAATAGATTATATGTGTATTCGGAGGTTAATATGAAAGTTACTGTAATTGGAATTGGATTTGTAGGATTAATTAATGCTATTGGCTTTGCTGCTAAAGGGCATGAAGTTTTTGCTTTAGATCCAGATAAAAAGAAAATTGCAGCATTAAGAAGAAATGAAACAAGCATCAAAGAATATATGCTTGAAGAAGAACTTGTTAAAAATAGTGAAAGAATTCGTTTTACTTCAGAATTTAGAGATGCTGTATATAAAGCAAATGTTCTTATTATTTGTAATGAAGTTTTAGAAAGTGAACCAGGTAAAGTTGATACTGTTGGATTTTTTGTTACTTTAAAAGAATGCTGCCGACAAATTCAAAATGATGTTATTGTAGTTATTAGATCAACTGTTCCAGTTGGAACAAATAGAGAAGTTAAAGATTTCATGACTAATTTAACAAATGGAAAATATAAAATTGATGTTGTATCAAATCCTGAATTTTTATCTCAAGGAACTGCAATTAAAGATATGCTTCAACCAAGTAGAATTGTTGTTGGTTTAACTTCAAGAAAAGCACAATTAGTAATGAAAGAATTATATGCGGGATTTGATTGTCCACTTTTAGTGGTTTCTCCTGAGTCTGCTGAATTAATTAAATATGCATCTAATGCTTATCTTGCTGTAAAAGTATCTTATATCAATGAAATTGCTGATTTATGTGAAAGTGTTAAAGCTGATATTCAAGAAGTTAGTGTAGGTATTGGTTTAGATCCTCGTATTGGACAAAAATATTTATCATCTGGTATTGGATTTGGAGGACCTTGGTTAACTCAAGATACACGTGTTTTAATGCAAACAGCTAAAGATAATAGTGTCAGATTAAGAGTTCTTGAAGCGGCAATGAATGCAAATGAAAGAAGACCTTCAAGATTAATTAAAAAACTTAAACAAGTTTATGGTGATGATTTATCAACAAAACGTTTTGCAGTCTTAGGTCTTTCATATAAAGGAAATACTGATGATATTAGACAATCACCTGCTAATAAAGTTGTTGAAGAATTATTAAAAGAGGATTGTCGTATTATTGCTTATGATTCAACTGCTACTAGTGCATTTAGAAAAAAGATGAAATCAGATCAAAGACTTGCTTATGCTAATACTTTAGATGAAGCATTAAAAACTTGTGACGCTGCGATTTTCTTAAATGAATCAAAAGAATTTAAAGCATTGACTAATGAACAAATTATTGAATATATGAAACAACCTGTAGTATTCGATTTTAAAGGTGTTTTAACTCCTCAATTATTAAAAGATGTCGAATATTATGCAATTGGTAAGAAAAGTAGAAAAAATAATTAACAATGTTTAAATATAGTTAATAATATATTGGTAATATCTTTATAAGAATTTAATATTCTTAAATATGAAAGGAGTTTGTTATGAATTCAACATATTATGAAGGAAGTCAATCAAACAGCTATTCTTTAACAAAAGTATTTGGATGGTTATTCTATGCAATTTTATTAACCGCTGTAACAGCATTTGGTATACCTTATTTATTAGTAGCTATTAATGCCGTTGAGGCATATTATTCAATTCTTATTACTGGATTAGTTGCAATATTTATTTTATCTTTTATTGGTCAATTTATTATTGCTCGAACTCAATCTAAGCCTTTAGCAATAACTATTTATTCTTTATATGCAATTGCTATGGGAACTTGGATATCACCTTTAGTTATTATTTATGATTTAGGTACTCTTATTTATTCATTATTTATTACCGCGGGTATATTTGGAATAATGGCTATCTATGGAGCGGTTACAAAAAGAGATTTATCAGGATTTGGAACTTTCTTAATTATGCTTTTACTTGGATGTTTAGTAGTTTCAATCTTCAATATTTTCTTTGCTAATACAACGGTTGATTGGATTATTAGTTATGTCTTATTAGCTGTTTATATTGGATTTATTGCTGTTGATATTCAAAGAGTAAAAAGACTTGCTGATTCTAATCAATTAAATTTAAATTCTTCATTATTGTTAGCGTTAAATCTTTATATTGACTTTGTCTATGTCTTTATTAGAGTAGTTGCTTTAGTTGGAAATAGTAGAAGAAATTAAAAAGGAGCGAAAGCTTCTTTTTTTTTAATCTTTCTTTTTTCCAAAATACGCTATCGAGCGATCTTCTTTTCTATATTGACTTGGAGTCATATCGATTGTTTTTTTAAATAATCTTATTAAAGTTTGAGAATCTTCAAGACCAATTTCTTGAGCAATTTCAGTAAGATTTTTTTTGCTATTTTTTAATAGATTAACTGCTTTTCTAAATCTTAAATCAGAAATATATTTACCAAGAGAAGAACCAGTATATTTTTTAAAAGCAAAATCTAAATAATTAGGAGTAATATTTACAAGATTTGCATATTCTTTTAAATTCATTTTCTTTTGATAATTATTAGAAATATATTTAATTAAATAATTTATATATTCAGGTATTGATGATAAATTAATAAACTCTTTATCAATTTTATCTTTTATTATTGTAAGTATTTCATAGATAATTCTAGAAACTTCTTTTTCATTATAAGAACCTTGTTTGACTAAATCATGAATTTTTAAAATATTATTATATGTTGATAATTCATCTTTATTTAATGGAATAAGAGGACCGATTGTAGAATAAATATATTTAAAAAAGCTATTTAAATGAGGGTTATTAAAATGAATGAAGAATAATTCACATCCTTCATTTCCTGTCCATACTTCATGCTTAGGAAGGCAATCTAAAAATATTAAGCATTCTTTTTCATGGTGATAGAATTTATCTTTATAAATTAGATTAATTGTACCATTTCTAATATAAGTTAACATAAAGTTATCCATATTAACTCTATTTAAATGATATTGTGAGCCAACTTTTTCGTATCCAACAAAATCTAAATTGTATAATAAACCACTTGTATCTATTGGTGCAAATACTTCAATAACATAACTTTCTTTGCTTGCATCTCTAGTTAATTCTGCTTTCATAAAACTCTCCAATCGTAATCTTTGATAGTTTTAGAGTAATTTATACTATTGTTATTACATATTTTAACTGAAAGGAAGCAATACTTATCAAAAGTATTTTTTAATAGGTATTAATGTAAGCGATTACAAAAAGGATATAAAATGAAAAAAAGAAAATTATGTTTATTAGCGTTATCACTTTTTATGATTGGATGTGATCAAGTTTCATCATCAAGTCAAACTATTACTACATCTCAAGATGATACTAATAAATTAGAATGTGAAAAAGGGCAATTTATTTTTGATGAAGAAGAAAAATATGTTGCATCAAGTTTTAATTCACTTTATCTTTTAAAAGATGAATTTACAAAAGGACAATTTAAAACATCAATCGATATTAAAGATAAGTTTTCTGAAAATGGATTAGTCTTGAACTATTCAGAAAATTCTTATTATTTTGTTGGGTTTGATTTAAGTGGAAATATTTTAGTTTATCGTAAAAATAATAATGACTTGAAAATTTTATTTAATAAAACTTTAGATTTTGATGTTTTTGATAATACTGTAGATGTTTCAATTTTAAAAAATGAAGATAATTATGAAGTTTATATTAATGATAAAAATGTTTTTAATTTTAAAAATGAATTAGATGTTTCTAATAAATTAGGTTTATATGCTGGTGGAAAAGGTACAACTTACAGTAATTTAGCGTTCAATCAAGATTATAGCTATGATTATGATAGTGAAGTGTATGATTTTCCAAAAGGAACATTTGAGTTTGAAGAAAATAAAATTGTTTCTTCTAGTACAAATGCTATGGTGGTAAGTAATGCTAAAACTTTTTCTGAAGGTTCTTTAGAAGTTACAATGGCTTTAAAACAATCAAAAACTGATAATGGTATTGTTTTTGCTTTATCAGATAATGGTAAAATTGAATATTGGGAAGAAGGAGTTAGTTATTATTTCTTCTTTGTTAATAAAGATGGAACAGCTTTTTTAGGTAAAGTTGATAATGGCAAATGGTCAGCTTTAACTTATAAATCAATTAAGAATTATAATAATTCAGGTACATATAAATTAAAAGTAACAAAACATAATAGTGATATTTATTGTTTTATTAATGATTCATTATATTTTTCTTATAAAGATAGTAATCCATTAACTGGTAATAAATATGGTTTAAGAGCTGGTGGAAATAATGTTACTTATACATCTATTAATTTAGTTAGTGCAAATAATCAAGAACAAAAAGATAATTTAAATGTTGGAAATGGCTCTTTTGAACAATTTGATAATATCATTACTACTACATCTAAATATTCTTTAGCTGTATTAAAAGATAAAAAAGTTAAAGATGGTACTATTACCGCTTCATTGATTCCAGGTACAAGTAATGATAATGGAATTATTTTTAGAGCTACTAGACCAACTAATTCCTCATTTTATGAAAAAGAAGAAGGATTATCTTATTATTGGTTCTATTATACAACTACTGGATGTGTTTCATTTTCTAAATTTGAAAATGGAGTTGAAACTAAACTTCAAAATAAATTCTTACCATGGGGAAGCTTACAAAATGTTTGCTATGATGTAAAAATTGTTTTAGATGGTAGTGATATTTATTGTTATTTTGGTGGAAGATTATCTTTCTATTATCATGATGATAATCCTTTACAAGGCGAAGAATTTGGTGTTAAAGCGATTGGAAAGAATTGTACTATTTTAAACTTTAATGTTGATAGTAATCATCAAAAAGAGACAAATGAATATTTAATATTTGGTCATTCTTATACTGAATATTGGTATACATATAAAGAAGATTTTCCTAATTATAAAGATATTAATGATATTGGTATTGGCGCATCTAATACAGGTCATTGGGCAAATCAATATTCTAAAGAAGTAATTGCTTATGAACCTCATTATGGAATTTATTGGAATGGTATTAATGATGTTACTGGTGGAGTTGATGTTAATACGACCGCTGGTAATGTAAGAAAATTATTATTAGAAATTAAACAAAGTCTTCCTGAATTTGAAGTGGCTTTAGTGGGAGTTAATAGATGTCCAGTAGCTTCTAATAAGCGTGATACTATTGCTCAATTAAATAATTTATATAAGCAAATTGCTAATGAAAACGATTTTGTTCATTATGTAGAAACTGAATATATGTATTGTGATAGTAATGGTAATGAATTAAGTAAATATTTTACTGATGGATTACATCCAAACCATGATGGATATAAATTGGCATCACAAGCAATTATAACTGCTTTAGGAGATTAATATGAAAAGAAAACAATTATTACTTTTATCAAGTTTATTAATATTTACTGGATGTGATAGTGTACCTTCTTCAACATCAAGTAATAATCCTACTTCTGTTGTTGATGAAACTATTCAACTTAAAAATGAAATTACTACTTATTTAAATTCTATTAATGTAGAAAATTATAAAGATGATGAAAAATTAACTTTACAATCAATGATTTCTTCTTTACAAGAGTTAGTTTCTTCTAGCAATGATAAAGCACAATTAGAAGCAGCCTTTTCCGCTTTTAAAACTAAATATTTAAGTTTAAAAACTAAAGCAGAATATGATCAAGAAGAAAAAGAAAATATCCAAGTTCAATTTGACAATAGAAAAAAAGAGTTATTAGATGAATTAACTATAGATAGTGAAACTCAATATAGAATAGAAGAATTGTTAAAAATTAAAGAAAATCAAAGTGCATTGCTTCAAAAAGTTAATGAAGCTACTACTATTGAACAATTAAATGAAATAAGTTTAACTTCTTTTAAAGAACTTTTATCTTCAAGTAAAACTAATGCTCAATATACAATGGAAGAAATATTACCATATGGTCTTGATAGTGACTGGGGATTTATTAATGCACACCGTGATCAAATGACTCTTGAAAGTGACGGAACCATTAAAACAAAAGACGATGGTTATGCTTTAGATAGAACTTTATATAAAGGAAAAATGGAAATTGTATTTTCTGTTAATACAAATAATTATTGTAATTTAGGTGGAATTTTACTTACTACAAAATCTTCTTTAGGTGATGGTTTAGATGGGTATGTTATTAATATTGCTAGACAATCAACTTTTGAATATTATCAAGTGTATTATTTAAGAAATTTCTATGCTTCAAAAGGAACACAATTCTATCAATATATTGGTGGATGGGTTTATAATAATGATTATCCAAATGAAACAGTTTCCAATAATAAAATGAGAGTTATTGTTGAAAGAGATTCTTTAAGATTATATAAAGAAGAAGACTATCAAAAATATGGTGAAAGTGCAAAAGTTTGCCCAGTTGATTTAACTAATGGTGGTCAATTTGATGTATATGATTCTTATCATTTTGGTATTGTAACTTGGGGAAATGGCGGAGTTCCATTTAATTTAGAACTTGATATGTTAGCAGGAAGCACTTCGGTTAGTAGTGAAGAAAAAGTTAAAGACATCTTTACTGGAAAAACTGGAGAACTTGATCTTAATGTTTATGATGATGAAGATAAAAATAGTATTAATAATATAATTTCAACTACTCTTGCTAGTATAGATGAAAAAACTATTTCATATGATGAAGTGTTAAATAATTTACAAATAATATATAGTTACAAGAATGCTAAAGAAAAAGGAGCGATAACTATAATGGATAATATATTTAGCACTGATAATTCAGAACAATCTTCCTGGGACTTAGTTGTTGAACACGCAATGTCTTGGACTCATAAAAAGGGCACTAATTCAGTTACTACACCAAATGAAAGCAGTGCAGGTTGGCAATTAACTAAAGATAAATATCAAGATATTGATATGTTAATGAATGTTCAAGGATGTCAAGATGCTAATCCATTTAATAGTATTGTTCGTAAAGCGTTCTATATAGGAGCATCGAGTAATGGTAATTATCCAAAAGGATATGCTTTGGCGCTCTATCAATGTTCTACAGAAGCGTGGATTCAAGTTCATTATATGGATGGAAGTGGAATACAAGGAACATTTGTTGGTGGTGTTTGTGAATGGGTCAATAATTTAGATATTAGAGTTACAGTTGTTAATAAAGAATTAAAAATATTTATTGGTGATCAACAAAGAAAAATTACTAATTCATCTTTCCAAGTTGTTGAATCAATTACGTTAGATAATTACGATGGTGGTAGTATTGGAATTCTTAATTGGGATGATGTAAATCAACAAACAACATTTACATTAAAAGAATTTATTGGAACTAAAATTAATTAATTTCGAAAAAATAGGGTGATTTCATAAAAGCCCTATTTTTTTATTAAGAATTCAAAATTGAATAATTTTATGAATATACTTGTTTTTGTATATTAAAAGTAATATCCTTTTATTGAGGAATTTTTATGAAAAAGAATCTTTTTATTTTATTATCAATATTAGTTTTATCTTCATGTGGAGAAGTTATTTCTAGTAATGGAAATATTTCATCTAGTGATAATAGTTTTTCAAGTTCAACTACTTCTTCAAATACTATTTCTAGTAATTCTACAAATAGTATTACAAGTTCTAGTTCGTCAAGCAGCTCGTCAAGCAATTCTAACTCATCAAGTAGTTCTAGTTCATCAAGTAGTTCATCATCTTCAGGTGAATTGTACAAAGCAACTATCCAAAATAGAATTCCAAAAGGATATTATGATTCTTGTAAAGGATTAAAAGGTGAAGAGTTAAAAAATGAATTGCATAATATTATAAAAAATCATAAAGCTTATGGATATAAAACTACTCAAGCATTTTTTAAAGAAGTAGATAGAGATCCTTTTGATTCATCTAAAATATATTTTATTTATACAGGGTTAACTAGTATTAATACTTCTTATAATAAAGAGCATGTTTGGGCTAAATCACATGGTGATTTTGGAACTTCCATGCCGATGGGGTCAGATATGCATAATCTACATCCATGTGATAATAGTTTAAATTCAACTAGAGGTAACTTAGATTTTGCTGAAGGTGGAGAAGTATTATCTAAATATAATGGAAACAATAAAAGAAATAGTAATGTTTCTTTTGAACCAAGTGATTTTTCTAAAGGAGATACGGCTAGAACAATTTTTTATATGGCTGTTCGTTATGAAGGAGATGTTTCAGGTGAAAAAGATATTGAGGTAAGTTCTCCTTCTAGCAGTAGATATAATGATTTTTCTTCCTCCGCTAGTGGTGTACATGGTAAATTTGATGATTTATATAAGTGGGCTATAAGCGGAATTGATCCAGTTGATGATCATGAAGTATATCGTAATAATATTATTTATGAAAAATATCAACATAATAGGAATCCATTTATTGATCATCCTGAATTTGTTGAAATGATTTATGATAAAGAATATTCAGGAGCAGGAGCTTTGCTTGATAAAAATCCTTACAAAACAAAAACTGTTGAAGAAGAAGTTGATGAATTTAAAAAATTAGTAGATGATATTAAAGAAGTTAATTCTTATTCATTAGAAAAAATTACTAAAGCGGAGAATTATTATCAAAATATGTCTTCAGAAGCTAAAGAATTAGTTAAAGCTGAATATAATATTTTAATGAATAAAAAAGAAGAATATTTAAATAAATATGAACAATATAAAATTGAAGAGGTTATTAATTTAATTAATGAAATTGGTGAAGTAAGTTTAGCTTCTAAAGAAAAAATTGAAGAAGCTGAAAAAGCATATAATAATTTATCTTCTTCGCAAAAAGAAAAAGTAACTAATTATAATGTTTTAGTTTTAGCTAGAAGTAAATATGATGAATTATATAAAAAATGGCTTGAAGATAATCCTTCTTTAGATATTAATTGTGATTTTACTACTTCAAAAGGAGCAAGTGGTTCCTATAAAAAGGCAACTGTATCATGTGGAAATTATACTTTTGATTTTTCTGCTTGTTATAAAAGTAGTGATGATTTTCGCTTTGGAAGTAAACAAAATACACTTGAAGAAAAATTTTCTTCAATAGTTAATGGCTATGCATCAATGGAAATGAATTTTAAAGTAAGAGCTAGTAGTATTTCATTAACATCTACAGGATGCTATGGTGATGTTACTGCTCTTGATTTACTTGTTTCTTATGATGATGGCTCTACTTGGAAATTAGTAGAGAAAAAAGAAGATAATTATAACATGAATGTGGTTTCAACTTTTTCTGTATCTAATCAAGAAGCAAAATATGCTTTTGTTTTAGAAGGATCAGAAGCGAGATTAAAGATAAGTAAATTAACAATTAATTAATCTAATGAATCAATTTCATCTAGATATCCTTGATAAGAGATATCACTAGGTAAACGTAAATCACCTCTAGGTGATAAAGATACTGAAGTGACTTTTACTCCATCAGGCATACAAGATCTTTTAAATTGACTTGTAAAAAAACGCTTGATGAAAGACTTAAGCCACTTTTTTATTTCTTCATTTGTAAATTCATTTTTGAAGGTGATTTTTGCCATGAAATATATTTTTGAGAATGAATAATATTCATTCATAAGATGGTATAAGAAAAAATCATGAAGGATATATGGTCCAATGATATCTTCTGTTTTTTGTTGAATTGTGTCATCTTTACTTGGAATTAATTCTGGAGAAATTGGTGTATCAAGAATATCTAATAAAATATCTTTTATTTCTTTAAAAGTATTGTAAGCAAAATAATTGAACATTCCTTTAATTAATGTTTTTGGAATTGATGAATTAACAGCATACATTGACATATGATCGCCATTATAAGTTGACCAACCTAAGGCAATTTCTGATAAATCACCAGTTCCTATAACAATCCCATTTACTTTATTAGCATAATCCATTAGGACTTTTGTTCTTTCTCGTGCTTGCGCGTTTTCATAAGTAATATCGTAATTATGGTTAACATGATCAATATCTTTTAGATGTTGACTTACTGCATTAGATATATCAATTTCAATTAATGTATTACCTAATTTTTCTGCGATTGTTAAAGCGTTATTGTATGTTCTTTTACTTGTCCCAAAGCATGGTAAAGTAATTGCGATAATATTTTTTTTATCATAATTTAAAATTTCATATGCTTTAATACATACAAGCAAAGCAAGCGTAGAATCAAGGCCTCCTGATAAACCTAAAACCACTTTTTTTCCATTAATTGCTTTTAATCTTCTTACTAAACCTAAAGCTTGCATTGTAAGAATTTTATCGTAATTAACTTCTTGCATTGAAAAATCGTTATAAACAAAAGGATATCGTGATAATCTTCTATTATAAATTTGTTCAGGTATATTTCTTCTAGAAGCGTAATGGCAAACAATAAAATTGTCTTTTTGATTTGATACAACTGGAGTTAAATATCGACGATGATTTTTTACTCGAGAAATATCGATGGTGACATCTAAATCATTTGGGAAAAATAATTCGCTTTTTTTAATGATATCGCCACATTCACCCACTAAACATTCACCAGAAAATAATAAATCTGTGGTTGATTCTTCATAACTTGAAGAAGAGAAAATATACACACAATTTAATTTTCTAGAAGCTTCTTTTACTAATATTTCTCTTGTATTATTTTTAGCTATTGTTTCGTTTGAAGCGGATAAATTGACGATGACTGTGGCTCCTGCTTCTACAGCATCTAAAGAAGGAGAATGGCTAACCCAAGCATCTTCACAAATATCACAACCAATTACTTCATTTAAATAATAATCGTTTTGTAAAATAATTTTATTACCGAATGGAATTTTTTCATTGTCGAAAATATAATAAGTATTTTCTTCTTTATATGGAGTGAAATATCTTGTTTCGTAAAATTCTTTATAAGTAGGTAAATGTCTTTTAGGTATAAAGGCTAAAATTCTACCATTTTGCATTGCTACAGCACAATTATACAAGGCGTCATTGAAAAAGATTGGAGCACCAATAAAAACTAAGATTTCTTTATCAATTAAAAAATCTTTTATTTTTTTTAAAGCAACTTTTATTTGATCGTGTAAAGATGAATGCGATAGTAAATCTCCACATGTATATCCACATATTGATAATTCTGGTAAAACTAAAATAGAAATCTTTTTTTCAATAGCTCTTTTAATTGCTTCAATAATTAATTCTGTATTTGCTTTCACATTACCAATTTTAATTGGTAAAGAGTATGTGCCTATGTTAACAAAACCATGGCAATGATCTTGATTTAATTCTTGAGCGTATAAATGCTTGATTTCATTTTTTTTATTTGATGGGTTTAAAGAAAAATCATCGTATTTTTCACTAGACATAATAACCATTTCACTATAGCCATTTTTAGTAATATGAACGACTTCATTTTCTTTAACTAAATTTAGTATTTCGTTTGTTTTTCTTAAATCTGTAATTGGAATAATATTTTTTTTCATATCTACAATTTTATGACATAATTATGTACAAATCAATAATTTATATTTATGTTTTACTTTTTTTAAATAAGGATTATAATTTTGATATGGAACTTGAAGTAAAGCAATTTGATAAAGTATTTTATTTAGATGATTATATATATCTTAATGAATTATTATTTAAAACTATTATTGAATCACATCAAAAAAATGGGTATAAAAGAATATTTAGTACTGATTATAATGAAGAAACTATTTTTTCTAAAATAGATATATATTGTAACTTATCTTTAAAATCATATTGCTTTTTTAATGAAGAAATTAAAGCAAGAAGTGAAGCGTTAAACTTACTAAAAGAATATAGTCAAATTATAAAAAAATTATTTTCTCTTAATGTTGAAAGTGGATATTTAAATTCTAATGATGATTTTGCAGCGTTTATTTATGTAGATAATAAAATGATTAATATTTTATCAATTAATATTGAAAAGAAGAATAATTCATTTATAGTAAAAGCGAATTATAAAAATAGCATTATAGAAATAGTTAATTATTATTTACTTAATTATCATCTTATTACTCCAAATATTAGAAATAATATTTTAGGTGGAGTTATTTTAGAAGAAAATGATCACTTAACTAAATTATTAATAGATGAATTAATGAAAAAATATAATATATATTTTGCTAAACAAGAAAAAGCTAAAGAAAAATATCAATTTTTAGAAAATGAAGGATATCAATATATTTTAGAGTTTCGTAAAAATGGAAAATTAAAAATAAAATGTGTTGGATTAGAAATTTATCAAGAAATAAATAAAGAAGAAATAGATGCATTTATTAATGATACTTCTAGTAAAATAAATGATAAATTATTTTCTTTATCATTCAAAAATACATTTGAATATATTAAAAACAATAAAAAAACAATATGTGAAAAATGCTTATTAGAAAAAAACTATTTATTTATTCCATTTAATCAAAGAATTAAGCAAAATTGTGCTTTTTGCGGTAAAGAAGGAAAAATAAATGCAATTTTTTAAAAAAATTAAAAACAAATATTGAAGATAAAGTTCCAATATTTATTAGTTTTTTTTCTTGCTTAGGTATAAATTTAATGATACTCTTTAGATATAGAAATTAACTTTTATGGAGGGGAAAATTATGCGATCAGAAAAAGCAAGTTTAGTATGTGGAATTGTTGGATTATGCTTTGTAGTTGTTTCGTTATTCATTTTTGGATTTTTATCAATTCCTGGAACTATTTTAGGTATCTTGGCTATTGTTTTTGAAAATGTATCAAAAAAAGAAGGAGGATATGGTAGCGTTGGAGGATTAGTAACAGGAATTTTGGCGACTGTTATTGGTGTGATAGCTTCTATTTTATGGATAATTTTACTGATTAATTTAGCAAATATAGGCATGTAAAATTAAAATATCTTTTAATTAATATAAAAATTTATTATAATATAAATGTATGAGGAGTAGCGTGCTCGAGTAAATTCGACAACACGATGCATATCGGGATTAACTAATCAATAAAAGATTTCGCAAGATCATGGTGAAAGCCGTGGTCTTTTTTAATTATAAGGAGGGTAAAAATGATTAAAACAAATTTTATTGATTTTATTTTTTATTGTTATCGGAGTTAGTATATTTGCTTTAGTAGCAGTTAATTCTAATACAAAATCTAAAAAGAGTATTGAAGATTTAACATCTTCAGCTAAACAAAAAAAGAAAATTAATACAATAGCTGGTGTAGCATTAGTAGCTTCATCATTATTAGCGCTTTTAATACCTAGTTCTTTCCATCAAGTGGAAGCTGGTGAAGTAGCGGTTGCTAAAACTTTAGGTAAAGTTAATGGTATAAGAATGCCTGGAACATATTTTGATTTTTATTTATTTAATGATTATATTTATTTTGATACAACAATTAGAAATTAGAACTTCAAGCTATTTTTGATAGACTTTTACATTTCTCTTATTTATTTAATATCACTGGTCCCTCATATAGAATTAAAGATAAGATTAAACCTGTACAAACTGAGAAATTTTAAATTGAACAAAGTGGGCGATTTATATTGACATTTATATTAGAAAAAAAACTATTTATTTATTCCATTTAATCAAAGAATTAATCAAAATTGTGTTTTTTGCAGTAAAGAAGGAAAAATAAATGCAATTTTTTAAAAAAATTAAAAACAAGTATTGAAGATAAATTTTGATTGTGTTATATTAAATGAGCGCACCATGGAGCAATACTCAAGAGGCCGAAGAGGTGTCCCTGCTAAGGACATAGACTGGGGCGACCTGGTGCGAGAGTTCAAATCTCTCTTGCTCCGCCAAAAAAAGTGTGGATCAGTGGTGTAGCGGTTAACATGTCTCCCTGTCACGGAGAAGATCG
>OLIW01002327.1_pt1 | contig 14370 bp, 14 predicted proteins | sample 1601321 | NCBI WGS metagenome assembly OLIW01 (sample SAMEA2452114, study PRJEB22498) | human gut metagenome | reverse complement strand
GTCTAGTCGATGTTTGGTCAGACGTTGTCAGCAAAGACAAGACAGCCGAGGAGAACAGGGCAGCAGCTCAAAAGGCTATCTTCGAGTATTTCAACACCGACAATTGGGCGGATGTCGTGGCAGCTATCGAGGAAAGCGTAGGCGATGCGCTTTACAAGATGGGCGGGCAAGACGATTTCTACGATGTGGTGAAAACCACGATCCAGGATAAAGTCATGGACAATACCCTCATCGTCTGATCATGGGCAGGTCGACATATAGGATTATCGGCGCTTACGACTCGGAAACGACCAACTGCACGTGCAACGGCGTGGTGAAGGCGTTTCCCATATTGCATCAATTGGGTTTGTTGGACGATACACCGATAGAGCAGATAAACGCCGACAACGTAGAACAACATGCGAATATAGAGCTATACCGGCATACGCTGGACTTTTACGCGCGTCTAGATCAGCTCGCGGGCAATGCATACGGTTACGTGCCCGTTATCGTCTGCCATAACCTATCGTTCGACATGTACGGGTTATCGAGTTGGCTATCGCGGCATAACACGCGCGTGTTGGCGAAGAGCGCACGAAAACCCATCACGTTCACCATACGGGACGATGATGGCAATCCCCGTCTGGTCATATGGGATACGCTCGTTTTCGCGCAGCAATCCCTTGAGCGCATGGGCGTCGATTGCGGTTACAGCAAAGCAGTTGGCGAGTGGGATTATTCGCTTGTCAGAACACCTCAAACGGAATTGACGGCAAGTGAACTGGACTATGCCCGAAAGGACGTGTACGCGCTTTTGGCGTGGCTCGGATGGTGGTTGCAGAGAAATCCCGACATTCAGCCCGAAAAGCTCGCGTTGAACGTCGTGACGAAAACGGGCGTCGTGCGCGAACGGCGCAAGGTGCGTTTCCAGAGCATCAAAGGGCAACGGTTGAAGCAGAGCATCGGGCGCTATTGGATGTACCTCAATCGGGAACAGGCACCTAAGACAGACGATGAGCTCTACACCATGCAGGCCGCGACACGTGGCGGTTTCACGTTCTGCAGTTCGGTCAACGCTTCGATTCCGTTCGACCTTGCACACGACGACAGGCGCGTGTATGCGTTCGACGCAACGTCGATGCACCCGGCGCAAATGGTTTCGCACAAGTACCCGGTGGACTTCCACGAGACGAGCCCGGGACTTCTAGATCTGAAATTCAGCGTCGTTTCGAAATGCAGCATAGAGCGCATGTTGGAACGGTGGCAACGTCCGTTTCCCGTAGCCTTTCACGCTTGCTTCGAGTTCGAGAACCTAAGGCCGAAAGAGGGCAGCATATGGCAGGAATACGGCATATTGCCCCTCGCGTCGGCGCGGTACAAGTCTATCGAACAGCTGGCGCAGGACGAGGAAAACGGTGACAAGGCGGCGCAGGACGCGAACCGGATGGCATACGGGTACGTCGATACCGTCGAAAACGCCGTTTGCGAGTTCGGCAAGCTCGTGAGCGCCGACAAGGCGCGACTCTACATCACGGAGCTCACGGCATGGGAGATATGCCAATGCTACGACTTCGATAGCGTTCATGCGGTGCACGGGTACAGCGCGGGGCGGTTCGTAAGACCGCCCGACATGGCCACTGTGTCGGTCATGCAGTTCTATAAAGCCAAGAACGAATACAAACACGCACGCGAGCAGTATAAGAGCACCGGCACGATATCCAATGGGAGCATGTTGCGGCAATTGGGAATCGCGCCCGCGATCGTCGAAGCGATGGAGGACGGCACGTTATCAGACGTTGACTTGGATGCGACGTATCTAAGCCTGAAAGCGGATTTGAACGCGCTTTTCGGCATCGAAGCGTCAAACGAATACCGACGCGATACGGTGTTGGACGATAGCGGCATCAGCTTCGAGGGCGCTTTCGGCATATGCAACAAGCCGCGAAACCCGAAAGCATGGTATCAGTTCGGGCAACGTATCGTCGGTTGGTCGCGCATAGCGCAGATCGTCGCGCTGACGCTCATAGCGCCTTGCATACGCACGTGCATCAACGGAGATACCGACAGCATCAAGGTTTTGGCCGACTGCGAACGGCTGGCCGATATCGAAAAGGCGCTGGATATGCTCGGGTCATCTATCGACAAGGCGAAGAACGACGTATGCTCGCGTGTCAGATCCGCTTATCCGCAACTGTTCGACCCGCTCGAAAACATCGGCCATTACGTTTTCGAATTCGAGGCAGACCGTTTTTGCGCGTCGTGGAACAAGGCATATTGCACGGTGGAAAAGCAGCGGGACGGAAGGGAGCATTATCAGTTCACGCTTGCCGGCATACCGACGAGGACACGGCAGAGCGCGAATTCATGCTTCATCGGCGTGAATGGATATGCGGACAGGCTCGCGAAAACGGGTTGCAGCTTCGGCGACATATGCAACCTGCTGCTAGGTTACAACGTAACGTTGGCGCATGACGTCATCAGGATGAACGGGCGCAATTTCCCCGAATGGGGAGAGACGTTTTTCGGCAGGGTAACCGATTACAAGGGCGATACGTACACGGTAAGCGAGCCCGCGGCGCTCGCGTTGTATCCGATGGCGAAGACCATAAACGACACGGGCACGTACGAGAACGCCGTCAATTGCAGGATCGCAGCCAGGAACAATCCCGGCATAAACAAGGAAAGCGTGATTGTGATGGCGCGGGGAGTCATAGACATGGAAGGCGGTTTGTTCGATGAGTGAATCGAATTCACCTTGTCATCTTGATGCAAGCACCGGTGATATCCACCTCGTTTGCGAATCGACGTTTCCGATTTCAACCAGCAGGGAATCGCCGGGTGCCGGTTGCCCTGCCGAAAAACGCCCGGCATGCGGCGAGCTCTTCGAGGAAGGATCCGGATTCTGCTCGAATCGCGGGAGATCGGTTGTTGGAAATGCCTAAATACTACGATTGGCAAGCGACGTTGAGCAGGCAGACGGGAACCAACGGCGAGCATTGCCTCGTTCTCGGCGCGAAGGACATCGGCAAGACGTTCGGCCTGCGTCTCGTATGCATCAACCGGTTCATCAAGGCGGGGGAGACGTTCGTCGAGATATGCCGGACGAAGGAAGAGCGCAATCTGATAGCGCCGGGTTACTTCGACAAGATACAGAGCGAGGGTTTCTTTTCCGATTATGTTTTCAAAGTAGAACAATCGCGCGGCTACATCGCCAAGGCGCCATTGAACGAGGACGATAAACCGGACTGGAAACCGCTTTGCTATTTCGTGGCGTTGACGGCGTTTCAGACGGAGAAGAAGAGAACGTACGTGAAGCCGAAGCGTTTCATCTTCGACGAAGCGGTGATAGACGCCAAAGACCGCTATCACAGCTACTTGCCCGACGAGTTCCTCATTTTAGCGAACGTGCTCGATACCGTTTCACGGCAGCAGCCGGGGGACGATTACACGTATCACGTCTACTACCTCGGGAATGCCGTCGACATGACATGCCCCTATCTGCGGGCGTTCGGAATAACCAAGATACCCCCGTTCGGATATCACTACTACAAGGACAAGACCGTGCTCTTGCATTACGTCGAACCGTGGGACGCAGAGGACAGGAAGGCGTACACGCTCGTAGGCCGTATGTTGGCAGGGCATGAGGAAAGCGCCGTCATATTCGATAACCGTTTCGAGGACAGGACGGGCGGCGAGATAGCCAAGAAGACGAGCGCGGCAAAGTACAAGTACGCTATCAAATGGGGCAAGGTCGCTTTTGCGTTATGGGTTGATAAACGGCGCGGTTTGTGGTTCGTGACGCGCAAACTGCCGAAGGACGCGAGGAACATCTACACGCTCACGAAAGCGGATTCAAGCGTCAATTACCAGATGCTGTCGAGAGCCGATACGTTGATAGTCCTCCTATCCGAAGTGCATAAAATCGGCGGTATGCGCTATGACAGCGCGAGCACACGGGAGGCGTTCTTCGAGGTGCTTTCCTTCATCGGGGTTAAATAAGTGTTGACAAGTTAAACATTAACGACTAATCTAGCACGAAAGGAGGTTCGGACATGTTGAACGATGCTTTGCTATCCATCGCGTTCATATTCGGCGCGTCGATGTTGATGCACTTCACGTTGCACCGGCACGACAACGCGCATGATTTCGCGTGCCTCGTGCTGCAGGCGCTCGCGACCGGGTTCTTCGCAAGCTCGATTCTGGTCGTGGTGCTCGCGCTTTGCGTTTTCGCGGCGAATCAAATCGCTTGAAGGAGGTGAGATGGGTGATAAAGGATCACTGGATCTACCAGAAACGAAACGTCCAAGTTCCGTGGAGCCTGCATGTCGTGAAGGAATACGATGCCAACCGGCCATCGGAGTGCGACGTTCTCGATTACACGCTTTACAGCGAGTTCATCGACAACAAGACCAGAAGCGTCTCGAAGGCGGGACTCGACTACCGGACGTTAGACGATTACGTCGAGGACATAGCCGGCGCTATCGAGCGTTTCACGGAAGTGACGAGGGAGGATCGCGAGCAGTTGGCACGCGAGCTGTTCCGCATTCTCCGCAATTGATCAGGCGTCGACGTGCAAAGGGCATGTTAGACAGGATAGAAAGGTTTGGACATGGGTTATTGGGACAAGTTCGGCAGCAAGGGCATTTCGTTCATGGACAACGCCGACAAGGGCAATCTTCACGACATTTTGGGCGAGAAAGTGCACATCGTCGATTTCGGCTTCATCAAGAACGATGAGGGGGGCGATTACGGCGTTGTTCAGCTAGCAGAGCATGAGGGCATGTTCTATTTCGCCAATCAGGTCGTCACCGACATGCTGCATCAGGTCGAAACCGACGGCATGAAGGAAGAACTTGCAAAACAGGTTATCGTGTTCAGCGAAACCACGTCCAAGAAGGGGCGCGATTACATCCGATTCGAGTTCACGGACGACGACATCCCGTTCTAGCTGTTATAATGGGCGCGTGGCACCGGCTGAAACCGTTTACAGCGTAGACTCCGATTAGCAGCCCTGGGAACGGGGACGGACGCGCAACCGGGGGATTGGATCCCGTCTGCTACCGGGTGAACGGCGAAACGGAAAAGCTACATCTGGAAAAGCGCCTGACGTGGGTTTCAGGCGCTTTTCGTTTACAGGAGGAAACATGGAGACCGATTTCGAGCACGTGTCCGTCAGAGCGATTGCAACGGGTCTTAGGAGGTAACGGAATGGCAGACCAGCAACAGCGGCAACAGCAGCAGCAACAGCAAGAACAGCCGGCGCAGCAGGCGCAGCGGCCCGAACCGCCGCTCGTCACGTTCGGAACCACGGCACCGGAACCTGAGCAGCAGGCACAGCAGGCGCGGCAAGCGCCGACGGGTTATCAGGCCATCATCGACCAGCAGGCGCGGCAAATCGACGCGCTCATGCAGCAGACGCAACAGCTCAACCAGCAGATCGTGACGCTGATCAACGGAGGGGCGCAGATCAACAGCCAGCAGCAGGCGCAGCAGGCGCAGCGGCAACAGCAAGGGCAAGCGCCTGACCCGATGGGCGCGTTCAATCCCGAATCGCTCGCGAACGATGAAGATTACTCGCTCGAAGCGTTGGCAAAGGAGATAGGAAAGCGTTCGTGAAAGGCTTGCCCTCGGGTGAAGCCCTTCCAACCGGCATGGCTTCGGCCATGCCGGTTTTCCCTTCACCCTGAAACGGTGCTACAATGCGCATGAAGTGCGGCAAGCGAGCGCAGGCGGGGACGCTAGAAGATACGCAGCTGACGACGCTTTAGACGGCTGAAAAGCCGTTGGGGAAAACGAACAACGCTTAACAACCAGAAGGAGTGATCGGCATGAGCGTCCTTAACTCTACCGTGCTGTCGCGTGCATGGATGTCGGCTTCGAATGACTTCCAACAGCGCATCCCGAACCCGTCCGTCAACGCATATGCGAACGTGGTCGAAAACCTGTTCGCGCCGATGAACAACGATCTGTTCAATGAATTTTCCGGCCTGCTCAACGGGCTGAATGCAACCTATATCGACGTCAAGCGCTTCGAAAATCCCCTGCGCTTCATCAAGAAACCCGCTACAAGCTGGGGAAACTCTGAAAGGCACGTTGCAGTGCATTATCTCCAAAGCCATACAGGGCTAACTTACGACGAGAGCCTTTTGAAGGTCGAGAAACCCGAGTTCTCGGAGTGGTTCTATTCGGTAGGCGAGCCACGGCGCTACGAGTTCTCATGGAGCAAACAGGAGCTTGCCCGGGTTTTCGCGCAGGACGGCACCGGCTACGACGATCTTTTGAGCGCCACGATCGCGCAGATGCTCTCGTCTGCCGAATATGACGAAATGAACATCATGATCCAGTGCTTCGCAGAAGCCGATAGGCGCTTGGGCGGCCTTTACCGTTACAATTTGAGCGCAGCGCCGGAAGACGAGGCAACCGGAAAAGAACTGTTGCGCGGCATCCGCGCCATTGCGGGGCGTATGAAATTCCCGACGATGCTTTACAACCATATCCCGGTGCCGGTGCATGAGAACGGCGATACCCTTATCTTGTGGACCACTCCCGAAGTGCAGGCGGCGCTCGATGTGGAAACGCTTGCAAGCGTGTTTCAGCTTGACAAGGCCGATATTCAATATCGCGTTGTAACCATCCCCGAATTCCCCATTCCCAATGTCTATGCGGCGCTTACATCGGAAGATTTCATCTACTATCGTGATTTCATGACGGGCTTGGAGCCGCCCTTCTACAATCCGGGCAACCGCACCATGAAGTATTACTATTGGGCTAACGCGCTTATCGGCGTCAATCCCGCCGCTAACTGCGTGCTGTTCACGACCGATGCCGATACGGCGATTCCCACCATCACCATGTCGGTTACCGGCGCGACGCTCGAACCGGTCGACGGTGTCGGCACTGTCGAAATCGGCGGTGCCAAACCGCTCAAATTCGCGCTTGCGGGCACTGTTGCCAACGGCAGCGGCTCGCCTATCGCAGTCGAACCCGATAGCGCGACGTTCGAGGTTTCGGCAACCAACGCCGATGCGGACGAAGCCGTGGCGCTTAACACGCGCACGTATGTCGATGCCTACGGCGTTCTCCACGTGCAAAAGACAGGGCTCGCGGCGGGCGATCTCATCACGGTCACGGCCAAGAGCGCGTACGTCAACCCGTCAGGCGCTACGGCGGATTACACGGCAACCGCAACGCTCACGGTCGCAGCCGCGACGGTGGCAGGCGCGAAGGAATGCGCGGTTGCGCGGAAACCGTTCATCGAGTACACCGACACGACGGAGCCGGTGACGGCGAGCGAGTGAACCTGGCTTTATAGGTGGTAGAATGGGGCATGTGAGAACATGCCCCGTTTTCGTTAAGGCGGTAACATGCCCCGTTTTCGTCAAGGTGGTAACATGCCCGATTTCCCGCATATGGACACGTCGACCAAGTTCCCGCACGGGCGAAACGTCGACGTTTACAAGTTCGATAACGGTTTCGACTATTCCCGTTACGATTATGACCAGATGAAGATAACCGTTTGCAGGGTGCCGTGGGACATGGGCGAAGCGCACATAGGCGCACGCACTATCAGCGGTATAGGCAACGTCGTCTATTTCGGCTCGAAAGCCAACCGCGATGCGTGGTTCGCAGCTATTCCCGATAACGAGTGTTTCCGCTTCGAGACGAAGTACAGGAAGCTGCACAGGGACTTGTACATCGACGTGCCGTTGCCGTTCGACGTGGCCGCCACCTACAATTACGTGGCGGTCGAGCACGCCATGTTCGCGAACGACGATTCACCGGTTCGCCACGAGAGCGCCGACGGCCATCGGAAATGGTTCTGGTTCATCCGGGAAGCGGAGATGAAAAGCGCCAACACGACGCGCCTGCATATCCTCGATGATGCTTTCCAGACATGGATTTACGACATCGACATCAGCGGCATGATACTGGAGCGCGGTCATGCGCCTATGTTCGCAACGGACGTTGACGATTATCTGGCGAATCCGGTGAACAACAACGAGAACCTGCTGACGGAGGATGTCGATTACGGCGAAGCCGATACCGTCAGACACGTCGATGCCGTCGCACTCAATGCCGGCACCATGTACGCCTGCATCTCGAGCACGTCGCAACCGAACGCCGATTGGGGGTCCAAGGCGAACGACGATTGGCGAACGCCTGCAAACCCGTATTACTTCACCGACGGCGTGCCGACATGCCGTGTCATCGCCATTGCCGTCGACGATCTAGACGAATTTTTAACCAACGTCACCAACGATTACCCGCAGTACAAGCAGACCGTGCAGGGCATTTTCTTTGCCAGCTCGCAACTTTTGACTTTGACGAATCAGTTCGCCTTCGCCGGCGTTTCCTGCCACGGCGTGAGCGCAACGCGCAAGACGATCAACCTGACGACGCTGAGCAAATCCATGTTCGGCTATCCCGCCGACTATGCCGGCATCGCCAAACTGTACACGTCGCCCTATGCGCATATCGAAGTAACCGACGAGAACGGCGATATAGACTATATCAAAATCGAGGACAGCACCGGGACGATCGACGTCAGCGCCTGTTTGTCGCTTGCATATCCGTTCGTCAACATCGACGCGCATTTGATCGGCGCAGGCGGCAGCGCAGGCGGCAATATAACATTCGAAAACATTACGGAACGCACGTTCGATTACGGTGGCAGCTGGTATAAAACCCTTAAAAGTTGGAAAGTCCCGACGTTCGCGGTAATCCTCGATGCGGAGCGCGAATACGATTGCAATACGCATTTCGACAGGGCGCAGAGGGTTGCAGACTACACGGCCACCTATGATAACAGCGTGGCGAATGCGACGACGGCGCAGGCGAACGCCAACGCGAGCGCGGACACGGCGCTGACGAACACCGGCATAATGACCGCAGCGGAAAAGGGCAATGCCGATGCCAACGCCGATACGCTCATAGACAATACCGCCATTCAGGTCGAAGCGAACGAAACCATCACTGAAACATCCAATGCGGCGGCGTTGTACGATACGGGATTATCCAACAATTACCAAACGGCTATTCTCAATTGGGATAACGCCTATACAACCGATACGGCGAACAATCAAATTGAAGCAGCATATGCGAGTGCGGCGGTCAGCGCGGCAAGCGGCGCGTTAAGCTCGGCTATTTCAGGCGCGGCGAGCGGCGCGGCGTTGGGACCGGCAGGCACGGCAGCAGGGGCCGTCGGCGGTCTTATCTCAGGTGCGATATCGGGCGCGACCACCATCGCGCAAACAACCGTTTCGGCAAATCTCACCGCAACGCAGGCGAGCAACGCCAACACGACCAACAGCGGCAAGGTAGGAGAGACGCAGCAGAACAACACCGACCGCACAACCAACCAGAACGACGCGAACACCGACAACACCGACACGGCGAACACGGCAAGCACGGGCGTCAGCGCCAACAGCGCAGCCACGACGAAAGCCAATGCCACGCGCAGCAAGACGGCGCAGGACACGGCAGCAGCGAACACCAACGCAACGGAAAAGGCGAACGCCTTACGCGCCTACGATACGGAAGCGGCGAATGCAGGGCGCACGCGCTCGCAGGCGCGGAGCGCGATAGCGAACGATACGGCGCAGGCGGCGTTGAGAGCGCCTTACGTGTACGGATCCTTTGCAGACGGCGATAGCGCGGTGACGAAGCCTGTGGCATTGTTCGCCAACGTCGTGACGCAATCGAAAGCCGCTATCAGTTGCGCAGGCGATGAAATGCTAAGGTACGGTTACATGCTCGATAGGCAATGGCCGTTTGACGGCAATTGGAATGTCGGAAGGTATTTCACGTATTGGAAATTGAAGGATTTCTGGGTATCGAACTTGAACGTGCCGGATATGTACATGGACAAGATCAGGTTCTTTTTGTTCGGTGGCGTGACGATATGGCGTAATCCCGACGATATCGGCAAGCGTTCGATTTACGAGAATTTCAACTAGGAGGCCTTGCAATGGCAGACGAGACGAAACCGAGAAGCATTGACGAAACGATAGATCTACCTTATAGCGAGCTGACCGAAGAAGAGATCGACAACCTTATCGAGTACAAAGCAGGCGTTAAAGCGCGGCAAGCATATTTCGAAGAACAGCGAGCAGCGCAGGCGAAGCACAACGGGGAAATCAGGCAAATACATATGGATATGGCAACGAAGCACCGGGCAAACTTGGAACGCCTAACCGAAATGGCATTGAACCGGCTGGAAAGCGAGAGCGAACATGGGCAGGAATAGGAAGAAGCGGCAAGAATTCTTCACCGACCATTTTTGGCAAACCGATAGTTACAATTTTCGAACTTTCCATATGTATTTCGACATGCTGCTGTCACTTGCCATCAACCGTTTCCGTTGGACCGGCATGCCGGATTCCTGCAACGTCTGGTACTTTGAGAAGATGTTGCACAAATGCGGCATAGCCACGTTCTCCCATGCAGCGGAAACACCCGACGTATGGACAACGCTCACGGCTATGCCGACGGGCGAATACAATATGTACGGATACCCTACAAAGTGGCGTGCCGTCGGATATGACGGTCTGACCGATTACGACGTGACCGATGATAACGGCGCCTTGTGCTTTTATTCGTGGTCTAGATACACGCCTTGGAATTACATTGAAATATTCGCACGTAAAATGGCTCATTACTCGCGAACGGAAGACGTGAACCTGTCGCAGCAAATGCGGCCTTTCATCGGCATCGCGCCACAGGAAAAGAAAATGGAGCTTGTGAACCTGTTAAAGCAGATCGACGGTGGCGAGCCAGCCGTTTTGGGCGATGGCAATTTCGGCGAATTGGTGAAGAACGTCACGACTATCGACCTCGGAGTCCCCTTCATCGGAGAGGAATTGGGGCGTGGGCTCACCAATTGCCTGAACAGCGCATTGATGTTTTTGGGGATCCCGCATCTGGCCTTCGAAAAGGGCGAACGGATGATCGAACAAGAAGCCTTGGCCAACAGCGCGGCAACGACCACGATGCTAATGGACTGCCTCAATGCGCGGCGCGAATTCTGCGAAGCCGTGAATAAACGATTCGGGATGGATATCCACGTTTACTTCAACGACGATATCGAAAGCTATAATTTCAACTACCTTGGCAACATCGAAGCGCAGGCGCAGGATGGTTTGATCGGAGGTGAAGGAAATGAGTCGCAGGAAACCATGTGATCGCTTCACCGAAATAGACCCGAATATCGAAGAATGGAACGACTATGCAGGCCATGACGAGTGGAGCGCGGTCTACACGATCCAATTGGGCGAACTGATCGAATCGGGCGTTTTCGATTGGACACGTCCAATGCTCGATTGGTCGAAAGCCGCCTATGATGCGGAGCAGTGCAATCGAGTATGCGATTACTTCGAAGATCGTTTCAGGTTCAGGGAAATTTCAATCGAGCCGTTCGAAGAATGGGCGAACTGCTTACGTAGCAGGCTCGTTTACGAGCTTATGCCGAAGTACCGCATCCAGTATGCCGAAGCAGAACGCGAATGGGATATCGCAACGGGCGGCAAGGAATGGGGCAATTCCACCGATACCGCCGCTAGCTCGCTTACTGACAAGGGGAAAAGCGACAACTACCACAAGGGACGCGATATCGGCTCGGATTATCCCGAAACGCTCCTATCCGGCAACTCCGATTACATCACGACGGGCAAGGATACCGAGGACGAGCGCATCATCGAAGATGAACGCACGAAAACGGGAAACGACAACCGAACGGGCAACTACGAACGATACAAGGACGTTTCGACGCTCGATTACGTCGAAGCCGTCCGATTGCACTCCGATTTGTTCGGGACGATCGATAAAAGGCTGCTTGATGAATGCGAAAGCCTTTTCATCGGCATGTATACTGCCAATGTAAACGCGACATGGTAAAAGGAAGGTGATAGAACATGGCATGCTGCCCACCGATGCCGCCGTACAGGTATGCGCCTCCATTCGCGGGATTCACGGAGTTCACGGCGAGCATTCCGAAACTTTACTTCAACGTGAAGTCGCAGGAGCAACGCATCCATGCGATGTGCGAGCTTATCAACAAGCTGATCTGCTATGCGGATATGCTCGGAGACAAGGTTTCGGACGATCACGACGCTATCGAAGAATTGATTGACGAGTTCAACAAATTCAAGGACAGCGGGTTTCTCGACTACTACGAGCAGCAACTGGAAGCATGGATCAACGCGCACATGCCCGATATCATCGGGAAATACGTGCGCATGGTCTTTTTCGGGCTCACATTGGACGGATGCTTCGTGGCATATATCCCGGAGGGAACGGGATGGAACGATATCGTGTTCGATACGGGCGCGGTTTACGGCTCCGACGAGTACGGCCGGCTCATCCTCAATTATGCCGTCGATGGGGAACCGCAGCCGGTAGACCGGGGAACGGAGCCCGCGCGCAACGATTTCGAGCAGCTTCAGCAGCTCATCGCCGCGATTGAGGGGCGCGTGACGCATAACGAGGACACGCTCTATACGGCTATGCAGGAGGTGGAAGCATGAGCGGTGTCGCAACCACGGGTTTCAGCATCCAAGTCAAGTACAGCACGGCAAGCGATATCCCGGTTCACTGGATAGCTGTCGGAGATTAGAAAGGACTGACCAATGGCAATTCGCGAATACGTCGGGGCGCGTTACGTCCCTATCTTCGGCCGCAAAGGCGAGGATTCCATCGAATGGGATAACAGCAAGCCATACGAGCCGCTAACCATCGTCCTTTACCAGGGCAACAGCTTCACGTCGCGGCAGTACGTCCCGGCCGGCATCGATATCGATAACGAACAGTATTGGGCATCCACGGGCGTATACAATGCGCAGGTGGAGCAGTACCGCCAGGAAGTGCGGCTTTTAGACGGACGCATCACCCAGAATGCGGATGATATCGAGACGCTTTCCGGGAATTTGGAGACGTTCGAGGGAACGACGAACGGGGCGATTGGAAACCTTGAAGAAGATCTAGGGACGTTCAAGGAGACGACGAACGGGGCGATTGGAAACCTTGAAGGAGATCTAGGGACGTTCAAGGAAACGACGAACGGGGCAATTGGAAACCTTGAAGGAGATCTAGGGACGTTCAAGGAAACGACGAACGGGGCGATTGGAGAAACCAACGCGGACCTAACCGAGCTTTCCGACACGGTGAACGCGAACGGCTGGGTAACCGCTCCCCGTATTGCCGATGGCGCCGTCACGCATGGGAAAATCGGCGAGGGTGCCGTGACCTCTATCAACATCGACGACGGTGCTATCGGGCTCACGGATATGAACGTGAATGTGCAGCAGCGCATGAGGGCTAAGAGTCTGCGGTATTCGCGCGTCGTTTTCATCGGTGATAGCTACGGCCAAGGCGTGGGAGGCAACGCAGACCAGGGGTGGCCATACTATACCGCGTCTTATCTGGGGCTTTCTGAGTCTCAATGGATGAATGTCTCGAATTCCGGTGCGGGATTCATCGCACAGGGCCGTTCCGAGGGTTTGAACGGCATGACGTTCCAGGACCAGATAGATTACGCATACAACAATCTACCCGCGAGCTGGGGCGAGTCTGATGTGTCGGTTGGCACGTCCGCCCAGGCAGTAGACCTAGTCGTAATCGGTGGCGGATACAACGACCACGCGCAATCCGGCATCCCCGAGACCGTGAAGGCAACTGTCACGCATGCAAAGACCCGTTTCCCGAACGCACGTATCGTCTGCGTTCCGCTTTGCGTGGGTGTTCGCGAACTTAACGGTGAGTTTTGGAGCGCGTATCATCGCATCCTCGATGGTGCGATGCAGGCCGGCGCAGCTACCACCGAGAACGGCCTGTATTGGCTGATGCCGTATGCCATCACCGCATCGAGCGGAGACAATGTCCACCCGAACGATACGGGTTATAAAATCGAGGGCTACAACATGGCATCCTTCATCATGGGCGGTAATTGCGAGCCCTATTCGACACTGCTCGGTGCAAGTGCCGAAGGTTTCTCCGTGGGCAGTGGCACGACCAACAATGGTTTCCGTTGCGGTGTGTCGCAAGGCGTGGCATGGGCCTCGGGTAATTTCTCGAGAAAAGGCACGGGCCATGGAGTGCTTTGCACGTTGCCGTCCTACCTCCGACCGCTTAGCACGGTGTACCTGCTCGCGTTCGCGTATGCGGATAGCGCGCATCATGGAGTGATGAGATTGCGCTTGACTGCCGACGGGAAGTTGGAGACGTTATCGCTTGAATCCGGTGAGTGGGATAATACGTTGAATTGGACGATTTACCTCCCGTACATCACGATCGCGTTGGGGCATACGTGGCAATAGCCTAACCGCACCCGCAACGCACGCAACAAGACTAGCCTCCTTCTCTCGAATGCCCGGTGCGCCTCCTGCACCGGGCATATTT
>OLIW01002316.1_pt1 | contig 14457 bp, 14 predicted proteins | sample 1601321 | NCBI WGS metagenome assembly OLIW01 (sample SAMEA2452114, study PRJEB22498) | human gut metagenome | reverse complement strand
AAATGATTTTTGCGAGTTTGGCCAAAGCCATATTGCACCTCCCTGAAAATCTAGCAAATTGTTGCTTCCGCTAACTTCAAGTATAGCCGAACCCCTATTGGCCTCGGCAGACGACGCCCCGACAGAGGAATTGGAAGAGGCATTTGGTGGAACGGCCAAAGTGGTGTCTCCGGCAATGGAAAGCCTTGAGGTCTGGCCCTCAGCGCCCTGTGTTATAGTCAGAGTTCCCAACTCGGTAGTGCCGCTTTCCCAAACTTTGCTCTCTCCGGCACCTACGTTAATATCCTCAGCGTAAGCGCAAGGCAAGGTTGCCAGCAAAGGAAGCAACACAAGCGATTTAATTTTTCTTTGTGTATTTTTCATCTACTTATTTTCTTTAATATCAGTTGAATAGAAATGCTGCAAACAAGCTAAGTTTCCTTGGAAACTCAAACGTTTACAAAGCTAAGTCAACCCTAAAAAATTAAAAAAACAAACAGAAAAAATAGCCGGATAAAGTCATCATAACGGCAAGCGAAATGGCAAATATCGCAAGAAGCCTTACACTAAATACTCTCTTTAGCATCAGAAGCTCCGGCAGAGATAAGCCAACTGAAGCCATCATAAAAGATATCGCAACGCCTATCGGGACGCCCTTGTCCACCAGAGATTCCAAAAGCGGAACTATAGCCACGTTATTGGCATAGATAGGAATACCTAATATGACGGATGCGGGCACCGCAAAAAGCTCCGGGACTTTCAAATAGCGCTCAAAGAAATCCTCCGGGGCCCAAGTTTTTATTAGCGCTGCAAGCCCGACTCCAATGGCGATGTAAAATATAACGCCCCTAAGTAGCACCAGACTATCGCGGCATGCGGCGATAAACGAGCCGCCCTTAGCGCCGGAAGATAGGCTTTCGTTTCTCATTCTTCTCTTTGCGCAATCGCACATATTAGGCGATATGGAATCTATGTTCGCCAAGTATTTTTTTAATCCGAAAAGGTCGAAGAGATACCCCCCCGCGCTTGCCATTGCAATTCCCGAACAAAGGTAGGCAAAGCTCACCTTGTAGCCAAATGAATTTAACATCATAGCCAGGGCAAACTCGTTTATAAGAGGCGAGCAAATTAAGAAACTGCAAGCCACGCCGAATGGAACTTTGCCTACGACTAGCGCGATAAAAATCGACACCGAGGAGCAACTGCAAAAGGGAGTTACAGCCCCCAGAGCTGCAGCCGCCACATATTGGATTCCAAATAAATTTCGCCTCTCCAAAAATGCCCCTACCCTGTCGGCCTTCAGTTTAGATTTCACAAAAGAAATTAGAATCGAAACTAAAAGTAGAGCGGCTGAAGCCCTTATAGTGTTAAATATGAAAAAATTTAAAGCAGTGGCCTCCGAGCAGTTGCAATCCGCCCCGAAGAGAAAATATATAAATTTATCCACTACAGCTTGCAGCATAAATAAAGTCCGAGCTCCGAACAGCCAAAGCCTTGATTATAAAATTCACACATTAAAAGAATCTGCCTCTCAAGCTCTCAAACACTCTGAAAATAAAACCTTTGGGCTTTGCCGCAGGTTTTTCTTCCGGCTCTAGAGCATAGCGCCCCTCGCGCAAAACCTTAGAAACTTCTATATGCAAATCGCGGCTAATCCACGCGTCGGTAGCAGCGTACATAATCTGCTTTTGCGTGAGAGTTTCTGCGGCCCAGTTGCTCATCTGCACGCTCTTTGAGATTCTCCTTCCAAGAAACAAGCCCGCCAGATTTTTAAGACCAGTGTTGACAATACCTATAGAGCGAGTCTTTTCGCTTATATCCTCAAATCCCGCCGGAGTAAATTCGTGCAATTTTCTAAGCGCGTTGACATCTCCCTTAACGGCCACCCCAACCTTTTTTATGTTTGGATTCTCCAATACCGCAAATATCTTTTCGTAAGACTTTGAGAGTCCGGCAAGCTTAAAAACCCAAACGCAGTCGCTGCCCCCCAGCTGCAAAATAGAAACCGGGAAAGACTGTCCCTTCTTAAAAGACGGCTTAGATTCAGTGTCAAAACCTAGCAAGACTTCCTTTGAAATGTCAGACAAAGCTAAATCCGCAAGCTCGTCGGTATCTACCAAGACTATTTTGCCGCCGTAGGCTGCAAGCGACAGAGACATCACAAGCTCAGATGGAATGCGCCGAGGATACATGCACTTTATCGCACAGTCCTTCCGCGGGTTTCCACAAGGAGCGCAACTTTTCGCAAGCTCCGCAGAATCTCTCTCTTGTCCAACTAACATTGGCGGCTAAAGCTAGCAGTGTTTGTCAAATTTGCAAACTAAAATTTTTAAAAAAATTCTTGACAACCTTCCAAAAGACGACAAGTAAGTGTCGGATATTCTATTTTAAATACATAAAGCAATGTTTAATTGGTGGTTCAATCACGAGGTCGCATAGAGTTTAAAGCATACTAAACTTTACGGCGGCCTTTTGTGTTTGGGTCGCCTTTTTTTTGCGTCCAAGACATGAAACCGACAAAATCAGAATTCATAAAACTCGCTAAAGATGCAAATGTGGTTTGCGTCTTTGGGGAACTTTTAGCCGACATGGAAACGCCCGTATCGACATTTGCAAAGGTTGTCGATATGCCAAACGCCTTTCTTCTAGAGAGCGCCGAGAGCGTGGAAAACTGGGGCAGATTCAGCTTCATTGGCTTTAAGCCAAAGGCGATCTTTAGGTTGCGCGACGGAAAGTCGGAGTTAAAGTTTGAAAGCGGCAAAGTTGAGGTGCTTGATAAAAATCCGCTAGAGAGCTTGAGAGGCTACCTAAATTCTAGGAAAATAGCAAAGTCGGAGGAGCTTCCCGAATTTGTGGGCGGCGCAGTCGGCTACTTCGGCTACGAGTGCGTAAATTTATTTGAGCGCCTGCCCGCCCCCAAGACCCAGGCCCTCTGGGACGACGCCTATTTGGGGATATACGACGACATCATAATATTCGATAATTTCCGCCACACGGTAAAGTTTTTAGCCTGCGCTAACATAGACGAATTCGACAATCCCGACGCCGCCTACGACGATGCTGTAGCGCGCGTAAAAAAGCTTATGGAAATTTACCGCAGCCCGCGCAAAGAGCTCAAGAAAAGCCCCGAAAATCTGCGCATAAAGATGAAGTCAAACATGCCCAAAGACGACTACCTGAACATGGTGGAAACCGCCAAGGAATACGTAAGAAGCGGCGAAATCATACAGGTCGTGCTCTCGCAAGAGTTTGAAAGCGATGCTAAAGTCGATGTGCTTTCGGCATACAGGGCGCTTAGGTTTATAAATCCCTCGCCCTACATGTTCTGCCTAAAAAGCGGCGATAACTGCCTAGTGGGCTCCTCGCCCGAAACGCTAGTTAGGTTCTCGCATGGCAAGGCCTACGTAAGCCCGATTGCCGGAACTTCAAAGCGCGGCAAGACCCAGCGCGAAGATATGGAGCTAGCGGACAGGCTGCTCTCAAACCCCAAGGAGCGCGCCGAGCACCTGATGCTAGTCGATCTTGGCAGAAACGATATTTCAAGATTCTGCGAGCCCGGCAGCGTGCAGGTCAACGAATTTATGAATATTCAGCGCTACTCGCATGTGATGCATCTGGTATCGCACATAACTGGCGAGGTAAAGAAGGGCGTTGACGCATTTGACGCGCTCAAGGCAACTTTCCCGGCTGGAACTCTCTCGGGCGCGCCAAAAGTTAGGGCAATGCAAATCATAAACGAACTTGAGACCACCAGACGCGGCCCCTACGGCGGTTCGGCGGGCTACATTGCATATGGAGGCGCCATGGACATGGCAATAACAATACGCACATTACAAATACGCGCCGGCAAACTTTCGGTACGCGCCGGCGGCGGCATAGTTTACGATTCAGATCCGGAAATGGAATACGAGGAAACTCGCGCAAAGTCTGGAGCCGTAGCAAAGGCGATTGAAGCCGCAAGCAAGATAGAACTAGATACCGATTCAATATAAGCTGGGAGTTTTTTATATGATAGTTTTAATAGATAACTACGATTCTTTTTCATACAACCTAGTCCACTACTTTCAGACTCTCTCTTCTGACGTAAAGGTTGTCAGAAACGACGAGTTAACTTGCGAACAAATAGCGGCGCTAAACCCCGAGGCCGTCGTGCTATCGCCCGGTCCAAGCTCTCCTGAAAACGCCGGAATCTGCGTGGATTTCATAAAGAAGTACGCCGGGAAAATCCCGATTTTTGGAGTGTGCCTTGGAATGCAGTCAATAGTTTATGCATTGGGCGGAAAGATTGTAAGAGCAAAGAAAATAATGCACGGCAAGGTGTCCGAAATAAGCCACAATTCAAAGGGAGTTTTTGAAGGGCTGCCGAATCCGCTTGAAGTCGTGCGCTACCACTCTTTGGCGGCGGACAGAGCGACACTGCCTGCCGAGCTTGAAATAACTGCTGAAACCGTCGATGACGGCGAGATTATGGCAGTAAAGCACAAATCGTTCAAACTTGAGGGAGTGCAGTTCCACCCAGAATCGATACTCACACATTCGGGTAAGCGCCTGCTAAAGAACTTTCTCGATCAACTCTAAAATTTGAACCCCTATGAAAACGCTTGATGCTACAAAAAAAATTAGCGAGCTCAAGGAGGACTTAAGCCGCGAGGAATGTGCCGAAGTCTTCGACGAGATAATGTCCGGCGAAGTTCCCGAAGCAGTTATCGCCGCGTTTTTGGTGGCGCTAAAGATGAAAGGCGTAAGCCCGCAGGAATTGGTGGGTGCAGTTTCAATACTAAGAAAGCGCGCCCACTTTATAAACGCCGGCGGGCGCTACGCCATTGACACTTGCGGAACCGGAGGCGACGGTCTAAATACGTTCAATATTTCAACCACAAGCGCATTTATCGCAGCCGGAGCCGGAGCTACGGTTGCAAAGCACGGCGGCAAGGCAGTGTCCAGCAAATGCGGATCTGCCGACGTCTTGGCGGCCTTAGGAGTAAATATAGATGCGCCTGCCGAAGTTATGGAACACTGCCTTCTGGAGCACGGTATTGCCTTTTTATTCGCGCAAAAGATGCACCCGGCATGGAAGTACGCAATGCCCTTAAGAAGGCTTTTAAAATTTAGAACTATATTTAACATGCTTGGCCCCCTCGTAAATCCGGCGGGGGCGCTGGGGCAAGTCGTCGGAGTTTTCAGTTCAAATCTAACTGAGCTATTTGCAAACGTATTGCGGGACTTGGGCTCCAAGCGTGCGTTAATCGTCCACGGCAGCGACGGCATGGACGAAATTACCCTGCGCGGACAAACCCGCATAAGCGAGCTTAGAAACGGAACAATTAAGACCTACGAATTTAGACCCGAATACATAGTTGGCGAAGTCGATTCCTTCGAGGAATTGGAGGGCGGCACGATAGAGCAAAACGCGAAAAAAACTCTGGGGATTCTGAGAAACGAAAACAAGAGCTGCGCCCGCGACATCTGCCTTTTAAATTCTGCAGCCGCGATAATTTCTGCTGGACTTGCCGACGACTTCAAGGCGGCTTTTGAGCTTGCAAAGGAATCGCTTGAATCGGGCAAGGCTCTCGATAAATTGGAAACCTTGATAAAATTTTCAAATCAATAATGGCAAACGTACTCGACAAAATTTTTGAGAGAAAGCGACTCAGAGTTGCCGAAAGAATGCGGAAAATTCCGCTTTCTAAAATGCTTAAACTCGCAGATAGCGCAGAGCTGCGGGCATCGTTTTTTGACGCTCTAAACGAGGGTTCAAAGGGAGCTTCTGCGGCAATAATAGCGGAACTAAAAAAGGCCTCGCCCTCTCTAGGCTTAATCCGCCCCGACTTCAAGGTGCGCGAGCTTGCCGAGAGCCTTTCAAAGACTGGCGCAAGCGCGCTGTCGGTGCTCGCGGAGGAAGATTTCTTTTTAGGCTCAATCGAAAATTTAAATATAGCAAGCAAGGCGACTGCAAAGCCCCTTCTTTGCAAAGACTTCATATTTTCCGAATACCAAATTCTGGAAGCCAAGGCAAACGGAGCAAGCGCGGTCTTGCTCATAGCAGCAATGCTCGATAAGCCGCGCCTAAAGGAGCTCTTTGATTTTGCGGAAAGCCTGAGATTGGACGTTTTGTTTGAGACTCACTCGGAGGTTGAATTGGAAACGGCGGTGGAGGTCGGCGCAAAAATCGTAGGCGTAAATTCGAGAAATTTAAAGACGCTTAAGATAGATACGGAGCTCTTTAAGAGCCTAATTTCAAAAATTCCAAGCTCCGCAATAGCGGTTGCCGAAAGCGGGATTTTGACGCATGCAGACTTAGTTGAAGCCCAAGAGGTGGGAGCGAGGGCGGCTCTCGTTGGAACTACGCTTATGTCAAAAAACAATCCCGCTGAAGAATTGAAAAGATTGCTGGGAAATCTATGAAGATAAAAATTTGCGGACTTAAAAATCTTAAGCAGGCTCAGTGCGCAGCCGATTGCGGCGCGGACTTTGCAGGGCTTATATTTGCAGAGAACTCGCCGCGAAAAATCGAATTTAAGGAGGCCGAAAAAATTGCAAAAAACCTGAAGGGCAAAGTAAAATTAGTGGGCGTATTTCAAAATCAACCGCTTGAATTTATTTTGGAAATTTCAGAAAAGCTAGGTCTTTTTGCAATTCAACTTCACGGAAGAGAAGACGCGGAATTTGCGCTGGAGCTTGCAAAAAAAGCTAAGGCTCAAATTTGGGAGGCAGTCTGGCTAAATTCGGAAGGCGACCTAAAAGACGCTCTAAAATTCCCGGCAGACGCTCTCTTAGTTGACGCAAGTTCAAATGGCAAGCTAGGCGGCACAAACAGCCTTTCAAACTGGAAGCTTGCAGAGAGGCTTGCGAGAGAAAGAAAAGTAATTTTAGCGGGTGGCATAAGCGATGAAAACGCCCTAAGGGCCTACGCCCAAGTTGGGCCCTACGCTCTAGACGCAAACTCCTCGCTGGAATCTCCCAAATATCAAAAATCACTTTCAAAGATAAAATCATTTATGGAAAAGACAAAAAAAATAAACACAAGCGGGCGCTACGGAATTTACGGCGGGACCTATGTTGCCGAAACTTTGATGCCCGCGCTTCACGAATTGGAACGCGTGTTCTACGAAAATTGCGAGAGCGAAGATTTCAATAAAGAATACGACTACCTATTAAAAAATTACGTGGGCAGACCCTCGCCGCTGTACTACGCCAAAAGACTTTCCGACTACTGCGGCGGCGCTAAAATCTGGCTAAAGCGCGAAGACCTAAACCACACGGGCGCCCACAAGATAAATAACGCGCTGGGGCAAGCTCTGCTTGCAAAGCGAATGGGCAAGACTCGACTGATAGCCGAGACGGGAGCGGGTATGCACGGCGTTGCAACCGCCACCGTCGCCGCCCTATTCGGCTTTAAGTGCGACGTTTTTATGGGCAGCGAAGACATCGCCCGCCAAGCTCCAAATGTCGATAGAATGAAGATGCTTGGCGCAAACCTAGTTTCGGTAAGCTCCGGAACCGCCACTTTAAAAGACGCAATGAACGAGGCTCTGCGCGACTGGGTTGCGACAGTAAACGACACTTTCTACGTAATCGGAACCGCCGCCGGCCCCCACCCCTACCCAGAAATGGTAAAGAAGTTTCAGTCGGTAATAGGAAGCGAGGCTAAAAAGCAATCCTTTGAAGCTTTCGGAAAGTTGCCCGACGAAGTCATTGCCTGCGTAGGCGGAGGCAGCAACTCCATAGGTCTATTTAGCGCCTTCATAGACGAAAGTAGCGTAAAAATTACCGGAGTTGAAGCCGGCGGAAGCGGAATTTCCACAGGGCTTCACGCGGCTAGCCTAAATGCGGGCTCCGTGGGCGTTTTGCACGGCAATAAGACTTATCTATTGCAGGATAAATTCGGTCAAATTTTAAATACGCACTCCGTATCAGCAGGGTTAGACTACCCTGGAGTTGGCCCCGAACACGCCTATTTGCGCGACACTAAGCGCGCGACTTACGAAGTTATAAACGACGACGAGGCAATTGAGGCCTTCCAGATTTTATGCAGGCTTGAGGGAATTATCCCCGCGCTTGAATCCTCACATGCTGTGGCTCAGGCAATTAAAAATGCAAAGAAATACACGAATGAGCAAAACATAGTCGTATGCCTCTCGGGGCGCGGCGACAAAGATATGGATTCTGTGCAAAACTATCTAAATCAGAGAAAGTAAAATTATGATTTCGGAAACTTTTAAAAATTTAAAAACTCAAAACCGAGCGGCGCTGACAATCTTTCTAAGCTGCGGCGACCCAAACATAGCTTTTACCGAAAAGCTTATTGAGCGCATCTCAAAAAGCGGAGTCGATATAATAGAGCTGGGCGTTCCATTCTCCGACCCCATGGCGGACGGCAAGTCTATTCAGGCTGCGAGCGTCCGCGCGCTAAAGTCTGGCACCACGATTTCCGACATAGTGGAGATGGCAGGCAGGCTTAGAGCAAGAGGTGTAAAGACTCCCTTTGTGCTCTTCGGCTACTACAACGTATTCTTCCAATACGGGGTTGAAGCGCTCGCAAAGAGGTGCAAGGAGCTTGGAATAGAAGCGTGGCTCATTGCGGATTTGCCGCTTGAAGAAATGCAGGAAGTTATTCCCACTTTAAAAAAGTACGGAATAGATTTTGTGCCACTTGCAGCCCCTACAAGCCCGCTTGAGAGAATCAAAAAAATTTCTGAGACCGGCTCCGGATTTTTGTATTACGTGACTGTAACCGGCGTTACGGGTGCAAGAAAAAATCTGCCAAAGGAATTTGCTGCGCGAATTGACGAAGTAAAAAAAGTATCCGCCCTGCCCGTTGGCGCGGGATTTGGAATTTCAAATTTTGATAGCGCTCACAGCGCAGCGCAAAGCGCCGATGCCGTAATTGTCGGGAGCAGATTTGTAGATTTAGTGCACGATACTCTAATCCAAAAAGGCGAAAGCTCGGCACTTGACGAAGCGCAAAAGTTCGTTGCGGAGTTGGCTAGCGCAATGAAGCGCTAGGCGGGCAGAAAAAAATCGATTTTACAAAGACTTAAGGATTTCATGACTTAAGTCTTTTTTTTGCATAGAATGCCTTAATTTTAAGATGTGCATTCCGATATTATTTTAAAATAAAAAATATGAAATTATTTTCATTTATCGGAATTTTAATTTTTGCATTTACCTGCCTATTTGCAAAAGTCGAATATGTAGAACTCGACGAGGCAGATTTTTGCGGAGATTTTAAGGAGGCTAACTGGAGCAAGGCCTTTATGGCATTTTTGCAACATAAGGGCCACAGCGCAAAGGCGGAAGTCGCATGCACTGGCGGGCGCTGCGACATTTTAACGGAGGATTTTGCCATTGAAGTTGACTGTGCCGCGAAATGGCACGAAGCCGTCGGGCAGACCTGCCACTATTCGCTAATGCTAAAAAAACCGGCAGCTATTGCGATTTTTAATTGGGAAAGCCTATCTAAAGACAAGCTGAAAGCTCTTAAGCGCACCGCAAGCCACAGGAGAATTAAGGCGTTTTTTCTTAGCCTTAGAAGAGAATTGAGAGACTAACCTATTTAACGCTCAAATAGCTTGGGAAAATACGGCACAAACATAAGCCCTTGGAAGGTAAATTCAATAAATTAAGGTCCATGTAAAATATCAGAGCCATAGTAATGGAAGCGCGCTTTTTTAGTTTGAGAAGAAAGCTTAGCTTCCAAATTTAAAGTCGAATTTAGATACCAAATGCAGTCCACACGCAGCAAAAGTTTAGCGGCAAATAGCCTTCGCTCCCAACAAGTAGTTTATGAAAATCAACTAAGCAAAGCTCGCGATAAGATTTTTAAAATCCGAATAATCCGGCAGGCGATAGAGACAATCGCCCTAACCCTGCTCATTTTTATCATCGCTAGCTGCATTCTCAGCCGCCAAGTTTTCCTCCCTAAATTCCTTCGGAACTGCGCTTAATTGAAATAGGGGAAGAAGCAGCAAAAGACACACGATAGTCATACCCATAACAAAATATCCGGCGAGGTCATGTACAGTCCCGCTTATAGACTCAGAACCGTGCTCGTAGGCGTAAAAGGACAGGAAAAGAGCCCTCAGCAAATTGTTAAAAAAGGCAAAAAACATGGAGAGCAAAACCATCAAGACCTTCTTCCAAAACTTGTCCAAAAATACGGCGGCTAGAAATGTTCCTGCAAATAGGCAGGCAGTCAAACTTCTAATTCCTGAACATGCGTCTGCAACCCCAACCGGCCCTTTGGGAAATTCCAAAACATTGCCCTTCAGAGTTACGACATAACCCAACACGTCCATTATGTGATAGACAAAATTAGCCACATGCGAAAGCAAAAACAGGCTCGTCTTCTTTTCCATTATTGAAAACATAGGCGCCGAAATTAACCAGGCAAAAGATGAAAACAAAAATAGCATCGTAAAGGCCAAGCGCGCCTTCATTGGCTTTAGGTTCCCAAATGCGTCACGCTGGCTTGCGAAAAAGGCCATTGAAAAAACCGCGAATGAAAAGCCGAACGTCATTATAAATGCGGGCGCCCCAAAGTTGCCCGTCATGGCGTAGAAAAAGGTGCCCATTAAAAACACCAAAACCGCGCAGACAAACATAAGCCCAAAGAAGGCTGTCGCGAGTTTCTCCTTAAATCCGTAAACAACTCCCTGCGGCGAGGGCGTTTGAAAGTATCCAAAAATCTTGCCCCATCTATCGTACAAAATATATATCGCAAAAATAGGCATCAAGTACCCGAATGAGTAATCCTGCCTAGACGCCCAAGTTTGCGAGAGCGGTTGAACGACTATAACTCCCATGGCAAGCGCGCAAAATGCCAACAAAAGCGCAAGTTTTGGAAGTCTAAAAAATTGGTATTTCTTCAGATTTTCAAACATCTTATTTTTCTTTGTTTTCGCCCTTAGCCTCAAAGAGTGTAAGCTCGCCCAAGCCCTTTAATATTGGCTGAACATCAGGGTCTTTTAAAAGCTCTTCTATACTTCCTCCGGTATCAAGCCTTATAAAATACTGCTCGGGAATCCCCTCAAAACATTGGTTCATCAAATTTCTAATGTACTGCGCAGGCCCTGGTATTGCAGTGTCACCGCTGCCGTAGTGATAGGGTTTTCCGTCAACAATATACCAATAAAACACGTTTCTATGCACGCTCAGGCCGTCGGACTGGGTGAAGTCAAACTCCCTATAATAGCCCGGTTTTAAATTTTTATCGCCCACCTTGTAGACGATTCCGTCGCGCTTTTTATCTTTATCGAGCTTCCAACCGTTGCCGACCCAACAGTTGTCGGGAACGTGGCGAGAGGCTCTTATTACAGGCTCCTTTCCAGCCGCCCAGTAGGATATGTACAAAGTAAAGTCGCGCCCGTCGCTTGTCTTGTAGTTTCTAGATAAAAACTCCGTGACAAGAAGCAGACTTTCGGCAGCTCTTACAACTTCCTCGGTCTGCCCCAGAGGCACGTCCTCGCCCTTCCACTTTCCCGCCTCCATCGGAATTAGCTTTGCCATGTGCCCAAGCGGCGCCGCAGGCTTTGTAGATGAAGCCTGCTCTATTCCAAAAAACATGAAACCCGCCGCCAGAAGTATGACAACTACCGCGCAGGCAGCTACAAACTTAGTCATATTTACTTTGCAAATCCGTTAAACTCAAGCCACCTTTTAAGGAGTTTTCCCCAGTCCGCGACGGGCTCATTTTTGAGATTCAAACCGTATCCGTGCCCGCCCTTTCCGAACATGTGGAAATCAACCTTCAAACCCTCGCGCCTCATAGCCAAAAAGTATCCGACAGAGCTCGCCTCGTAGGCGTCGTCATCGAGTGTCTGAACGATAAAGGCCGGAGGAGTATCCTTATTTACCCTTATTTCCTTCGAAAGCTCCAAGGTCTTTTTATCCGCAAGATAAGCCGGATAAATTAAAACCGTAAAGTTTGGCTTTGCCGAGAGTTTGTCAGCCCCGTCTATGGGCTCGTAGGCGTCGGTATCGTAGTTTGTAGAAGTTCTTGCCGAAAGGTGAGCGCCGGCTGAGAATCCCATTATGCCGATTCGATTCGGGTCCACATTCCACTCTTTAGCGTTCTTTCTGATTAGGCGAATTGCGCGCTGTGCGTCGGCGAAGGCGGAATCGCGGCTGCCAGGGATTCTATATTTTAAGACAAAGCACGTTACGCCAGCCTCCTGCAAAAATTTAGCTATCTTTGTGCCCTCCTTGCCGTAAGCTAAGTGCATGTATCCGCCGCCGGGGCAGATTAAGATAGCCGCCGTAGGCTTGTCGGAAGCGGCTTTATAAGCCCTTATAGTAGGCTCTGCGACCGCCTGAAAGCTCTCGTTATCCGCGCCATACTGACCGCCTTTTTTTTCGGCAGAAGCCGTGGCTTTCTGGGGCATTTTAACGCCGTCCCAAATCTTTAATTCAAAATCTTGAGCAAATGCCGCAGACGCGACAAAAAGCGAGATGATTGCTATAAAACTTCTCATAAACATAAAAATTTAAATTCAACTATTACACACTTTTAAGACAAGGTTCAAATTATGTAAAGAACTAAAAATTCCACAAGCTCTTCAAAGGATATGCGCATTAGATTCAAAAATTGTTGCAAAGTATGAGCAATTTTCAATATATTGCGCCTACTATGGAATTTTTTGCATCACAAGCTCGCTACGATAAAATGCGCTACAACTACGCCGGTTCAAGCGGTTTGAAACTCTCTGCCATACAGCTTGGAATGTGGTATAACTTCGGAAGAAATGCCGATTTTAGGAACTGCCAAAATATGCTATTTACCGCTTTTGACTGCGGGATAACCACCTTTGATATGGCAAATAACTACTGCAATTCCGAGGCGGAATTTGTAGCCGGAGAAATTTTTAGAAAAGATTTTAAGAACTACCGCGACGAAATATTGATTACATCAAAAGCGGGTTACAGAGATATTCCCGGGCCCTATGGCGAATGGGGCTCTAAAAAGAGCGTAATTGCAAGTTTGGATAGGAGCTTGAGGAAGACGGGCTTGGACTACTTCGATATATTCTACTCACACCGCTTTGACCCCGATACCCCGCTTGAAGAGACAATTAACGCTTTGTGCGACGCCGTAAAGCAGGGGAAAGTCATGTATCTTGCCGTCTCAAACTACTCCGGCAAGGATGCCGACAGAGCCTATGAGATTGCAAAGTCGCGAAACGTTCCCCTCATAGTAAACCAAGTTAGGTACAACATTTTTGACCGCCGCCCCGAAACTAGCGGTGCGCAAGATTCGGAGAACTTGAGCCTAGTTTGCTACTCTCCACTCGACCAGGGGCTTTTGAGCGACAAGTATCTAAAGGCCATTCCAAAAGATTCCAGAATAGCGATAGAGCCGGACAACAAGTGGATAAATAAGGATATAATTGCGCCTCTTCTACCCAAGGTTGCAGCGCTAAACGAATTGGCAAAGTCGCGCGGCGAAAGCCTTGCCCAAATGGCTTTAAAGTGGCTTTTGCAAAGAAGAAAGGTTGCGAGTGTTCTGATAGGGGCAAGCAAGCCTGAGCAGATTAAGGACTGTGCAAAGGCCGTTGAAACTCCGGATTTGTCGGCTGAAGAGATGAAAAAAATAGATGAAATATCCCTTTGAGTAAATGTTTGGTAGAAAAACCATAGTCGTAAAAAAAGACATAATACCGGCCGAGAAGGTGGATCCACTCAAGAGGCGCAAGGGTCTTGGCGAGACGCGCTTTGACCGCTACGACATACCGGGAGAAACCGCTAAGGCTGTCAGGAAGATACTACTTTTAATTTTGGCTCTTTTTTTAGTGTGGTTTTTCTACCAATCGGCAATAGCCTGGGACATATTTCAATAGCAAAGCCAAGCTAAGAGCGTTTCGAAAAGTGGAATTCGCCTTTCTGAATTTCACAATTTTTTTTTAACTGCTTGACAAATTGGCTTTGTTTGCAAATATAAAACGCGAGTTTATTATTAAAACTTCAGATTCACACAATAAGTACTCGCCACATGAAGAAATTTATAAATAATCCCGACAACATAACCCAGGAAGTATTGGAAGGTTTGGCTCTGGCCTACCCGACTAAGATAAAGTACGAAGGCAAAAACATAGTTGAGCGAGCCGTAGCAAAGCCGCAAGACAAGGTGGCGCTAATAACATTGGGAGGTTCCGGCCACGAGCCCGCCTTGAGCGGATTTGTCGGAGAGGGAATGCTGGATGCAAGCGTAGTGGGAGATATCTTTGCAGCTCCAAATGCAGTGACGCTTTTAAGTGCGTTAAAAAAATACAAGCGCGATGCCGGTATCCTGCTAGTTGTGCTAAACCATGCGGGAGATGTCATGAGCTCAAAGATGGCTCTAAAAATGGCGGCAAAGGAAGGGATTAAAGTTGAGACAATTTTAGTTTCCGACGACATATCGGCAGGGTTAGATGCGCCCCTTGAGGATAGGCGCGGACTTGCCGGTTGCCTGCCCCTAATAAAAGTTGCTGGAGCCGCCGC
>OLIW01002315.1_pt1 | contig 14457 bp, 10 predicted proteins | sample 1601321 | NCBI WGS metagenome assembly OLIW01 (sample SAMEA2452114, study PRJEB22498) | human gut metagenome | reverse complement strand
GCGCTTTCGTAGCTTGCGTTTGCCTTCTCGTATCCAAAAATTTGAGCGATTTTATCGCCGGCTTTTAGTTGGTCGCCAGTCTTTATAAAAAGCTTAGTTATTATGGGGGTATTCCCCATGGGAGAGGGGGCTGCGACTCTCGCAATGGTGTCGCCCGCCGAAATCTTGCCCAGGCACGCTACTGCCTGCTGTTGGGGTGCCTCTTGCGCGCACAAGGCAAAGCCGGCGCAAAGTGTTGAAATTGCCAATATAAATTTTTTCATTGCCCTCTATAATCTACAATTTTTCTAGCTACTTCAATTTAAAAAACGCGTCGGGAAACTGTAAGCCGGATTCTGTTTCGGCGCGCACGCGTTTGTACGCGCCATAGCGTTCATTTATCTGGCTGCAAATAAATTGCAACCCTCCGCAAGGAGTGCGACACACCCTGAGACATCGAGCGAGCAACTCGTCTCTATATGTTGTCTTGCACCGAATTGGGTTTACCGTGCCGGCCGGATTGCTCCGAACCGCGGTGGGCTCTTACCCCGCCTTTTCACCCTTGCCGCTCGCGCGGCGGTCTGTTTTCTGTGGCACTTTCCGTAAGCCTTTAGGCTCCCCGACCTTTCAATCGGAATTCCGCTCTGTGGTGTCCGGACTTTCCTCTCCATAAAATAGAGCGAACGCCCGTCTCCCGACAGTTTTAGATACTTCAATTTGTTTCGCTTTTTGCAAGATTTAAAATTTTTGCAAAAAAAAATATTTGGGCCTACTCGCATTATTATTGACGGAATCTTGAAATTTTCTAATCATCTATCCATACTTTTTAATCAAAATTCAAAGGATTACTATTATGGCAGACAAATCAGACAAGTCGGAAAAGAATGTTCCGGGCAAGTTCTATGTTGACAGACAGTGCATCGATTGCGGCCTATGTCAGGAAACGGCATCTCAGGTTTTCTCTCGCGATGAGGACGCCGGTTGCGCTTATGTTTCGCACCAGCCCGCTGACGACTCCGAGTTAAATGCGGCTAAGGAAGCTATGGATTCCTGCCCCGTTCAGGCTATCGGCGACGACGGAGAATAGTCACATCACTTTTTGTTTGAGCTCCGCTTGCTTTTTGGGCGGAGCTTTTTTGTCTTTCTTTGCTTGCCGTTTTATTATTCTTTCTTGAAGTGCGCATGCAAAGCTAAACAAGCGCCTCTTAGCTAACTTATTTTTTACAAATAGATTTTAAGCGGGTATAATTTGATGTTAGCCCTTTTTTATGAGCTTGTAGAAGCGCTTGCTGTCTTTAAAAATATCTGAGATTTTTGGATTGTTGCCGCTTGATAGGCAAGCGACCCTGCCTAGTATATCTAAGAGCACGTTTTCCAGAAAATCTACCGGCAAATCTTTTATCTCTCCGCGGCTAATTGAGCTTTTTAAAACAATGCGCATCTTCTTAATTTCGCTTGCAGCGTAGTCCTTAAATTGGGGCAATCTATCCAAGACATCTGCGTAGAGCATATTGTAGCGCAATATGTTTACCTTCTTGCCTGAAATATTCTCCAAAGATTTGAAGAGCTGTTTTGCCGATTTCTCTGCAAGATTTATAAAGTCGCCAAGCGATATTTCGTTTAAGTTTACATCAAAAGTAAAGTAGCGCTCGAAGAAGTAGCGCTTGCACACTTCCAAAATTAGCTCGTCCTTATTCTTGTAATACCTGTATAAGAGCCCGCGGGATAGCCCTGTAGCCTCCTGCAATCCGCTTACGGAAACTCCGTCCAGACCCCTTTCAAGCATCAAAATGAAGGTGTGCTCAAGTATTAGCTCCTTTGCGTTTTTCATGCTTGAGTCTTCTTTGCAAGGCTTAGCGCAACTATGGGGAAGTACTGGCAGTAATAGCCGTAGCGCAGCATAAAGCCCCTTGAGAGCTCCTTGCCCTGGGGCAGAGGCTTGCCCGCGCGCAAATCGACTTTTGCCCCTAGCCCGTAGCCCGGAAAACCTGTTCCGGTAAATTCATTTTCATACCATGAGCCGTCCTCAAGTTGCGTTGACTTTAGAAATTCTATGCCCCTTTTTATTGCCGGATTTAACTTGTCTTCAAAATTTAAAAGCGCAATTAGAGCCCACGCGGTTTGAGAAGCCGTGGATTTTGCGTCCTCGCCGGCGGATAGGGGCGCCATGTAGCTTGCCGCACTCTCGCCCCAGCCGCCGTCGCGGTTTTGGCGCGAGTAAATCCAGTTTAGCGCGCGCTTTATGTGTTCGTCTTGCTTTGTGTCGCCGGCGGCCGCCAGAGCCGTTAGCACGCACCAAGTGCCGTAAATGTAGTTTATGCCCCAGCGCCCAAACCATGAGCCGTCGCTCTCTTGCTCTTTGTAGAGGAATTCCAAAGCGCGTTGCAAGACGGGGTGCTTGCGGTCGTAGCCGCAATTTACGAGGGCTTCTATTACGTGCGCTGTCACGTCGCTACTCGGAGGGTCCAGCACCTCTCCAAAATCGCAAAATGGCAGCTTTGTGATTATGGCCTTTGTGTTGTCTCTGTCAAATGCAGCCCACGCTCCGTTTTTAGATTGCATTGCAATTATCCAATTTGCCGCGCGCCTCAAGGCCGCATCTATCCTCGCAGCCCTCTGATCGTAGGAGGGTAGTAGACGCTTAAATTTTTTAAGCGCAAGCATCGCAACCGCAGTGTCGTCTATATCCGGATAATACACATTGGAGCGCTGGAATGACCAACCGCTTGGTTCAACTTTCCTGCCGACTAGATTCGACCAGTCGCCATAGTGGCGGTTTTCCATATTTAAAAGGTAATCCACCGCATTTGAAAGCTTCTTGCAACTCGGCGTAAGCCCCGCTTCCAAGAGGGCGTTTACCGATAGCATGGTGTCCCACACGGGGCTTTCGCTGGCCTTTATGCGTATTCCCTTTGGAGTTTTTTCGCTCCAGTGCAAATCCACGGCATTTAGGGCCCTTGCCATATTTACTTGATTCTTTGAGTAGCCCAAAATGTGCATCGCAATTATTCCGTAAATCCAAGGCGGTTGGATTCCACCCCAGTAACCGTCGTCGTCTTGGTGCGAAAGTATCCACTCCATCGCGGATTTCATCGCATGCTTTCGTATGCGCGAATTTTTTGAAAGCTTCGTGTAAACGTGCAATAGCCTGTCGCTTGTAAGGAAAAATTTTTTCCAAGATACCTTTGAGATTTTTTCGTCTCTTAACAGCCTGTAGTCCACCGCTTCTCTGCCTTCAGGATAGAGTTCGTCAAGGCGCAGTTCTGGCGGCAATTCCTTGACGGGCTTTATTGCCGAAACTATCGTAAGCGGCATCATGCTTGCTCTCGCCCATGCCGAGAAGTTGTATATATTAAATGGAAACCACTTTGGAAAGTATATGATTTCAGGCGGCAAATCCGGCGTGTGCTCCCACTTCCACTCTCCAAAAAGGGCAAGCCAGTACTTCGTAAACACCCTTATGTGCTTGTGCCACTTGTTCTTTAAAAGCCATGCGCGCGCCTTTGTGAGGACCTCGCCGTCTTTGGAAAATCCGGAAAGGCGCAGTGCGACGTAGCATTCGAGCGTCGTATTTATATCTCCGTTTGGTGCGTCGGTATAGACGTCCCACGCGCCGTCTTCGCGCTGGCAATTCAGTATGTAATCTATGACGCCCTGCTTTTTGTGGTGGTCTATGCCGCAGAAGTAAATTGCCATGAGCCACTGGGCCTCCATGCAGCAGTTTGTCTCGACTTCCGCATTCCAGAAACCGCCTTCCTGCTGCTTGTCCAAGAGCCATTCAACAGCCTTATCGAGGTGTTTGGCTATGCTTTTATCGGATTTTAACTCTTCGCTTCGGGTGTCTGTCATAACTTTTCAAATTCTCAATTAAAGCCCGGAAAAGTAAACGAGCGTTCACTTTTAGGTCAAGCAAAAAATGAACAATCGTTCATTTTTTAACTTGCCTTTGCCGTTTGACTTTTATGTGAATGCAAAGTTATAAGTCTATAATTATAAAAAGAATTTTTTACTTTTTTGCAGGTTTTGGAGGAAGGAGCTCATTTAGCTTGCCCTCGTATTTTTCTCGCTTTTTAGCGGCAAATTTTGCCCTCTTTAACGCGTAGGGCAGGGCGACTTTCAGAAAGTCGTCGTTTTTATCTTTAAATGCGCTATCGAGCATTTCTTCGTATATGCTTGCCGAGTCAAAGTTCTTGTCTTTAGCCTCTAAAAATGCGCAAATTTCAAATATTAGCCCGTAGTTTTGGAAAGCTCTAGGAGTTTCCAAAAGCGATTTTTTTGCAAACTCAATTGCCTTATCTAGCTCATTTAAGTCCGACAAGAATTGGGAAATCTTCCAATTTAACGCAAACTTAGATGGGAGTTTTTCGCTTAGAGCTTTTCCAAATTCCACCGCCTTTTGCTTGCCGGAGGCTTCGGCTAACAAGTTCATCTTTCTTATTGCGGCGTACTGCGAAAGTTCGTCGCCTAGCCCGCTTTCAATATCTTTTAGTTGCGCGTTTAAATCGTGCTTTAGCGGCTCAAAGAGTGGGTCTGCTATGGCTATATTCTGCCAGCTTAAACCCATTTGCGAGGCCAAGATTGCTATTCCAGCGCAATTTCCCTGAAAGAGGCTTTTAACATATATGGCCGAGTTGTGGGTAAGGGGCAAAAAGGGCTCGTAAACGTAGCCGAAAGAAACGGCTGCCCTGTGCGAGACCAAGTTTGGAGTCCAAGTAGCCTTTGTGTTTGTGAGGTTTGTGGCTGACCACGAATATATATGCTGGGCGCTTGCGCCGCTTGCAAATAGCATATCCTTGCTTTTAAAGTACGCAATTGGCGCGAATGTGTACCAGCCAAAGTAGAATATAGGGGCGTCAAATCTCTGCGTGTAGCTCATGCAGGCGGGATTTCCGTCTATAGAGATGTCAAAGCCTTGGGCTTTGAGTTCCTCGGCGGTTTTTTCTAGGCGAAGGTCGCCCTCCTTGTATTTCTTTGATTTATCTATGTAGGCTCTTCCGCGCAGGCCTTTTTTTTCGGCTTCAAGGGCGCTTTCGAGTACTGATTTTGCGGCTTCGTAAGTGTGGCCGTCGAGGCGCCCTATCGGGATTAGCTTTAGAATTTTTGCCATATCCATGCTTAGCTCCATTCCGGCAGCCGGGTTTTTTCTAAATCCGTTTAGCTGATACGAGCCTTGCAAGAGCATTGCTAGTTCGCTATCGACGGAAGCCGCGTCGTTTTTTATGTAGTTTTTCTTTTCGCCTTTCATCTCCGCAATTTCCGGGCGAATTATGAATGGAACGCCCTTGCAGATTGTTATGGCCTCAACTTGGCTTTGCGTAACGAGCGCCTCCTTTGGAATATTTGTGCCGTTTAAGGCGCTAATTTTTCCGGATTTTTTTAGGGCCTCATAAACGGGAATTGCTATTTGCCGCTCGTAGAGCTCTCGAGTGATGTCGGGGGCTTCTTTAAGGTTTAAAGCGATTATATTTTCGCTCGGAATATTTCGCTTCCGGCAATAGGTTTCTGCAAGTTCCATCGATTTTTTAGAAGTGGAATTTGCTATTACAAATACGTTTTCTGGCGTGTATGCGCAAAGTTCGGCGCAGAAAAATAAAAATAGAAGGGCTGTTTTAAACTTCATATTTTAAAATATGGCTAAATTTGTTTTTTATCAATATTAGTCTTCGTCATTTAGAATAAAAAACTAAAGAATATGCAATTTTTTAATTTGTATTTGCTACTTTAGAAACTTGGAACTTTTCGCCTTTAGAAGAATTTTACAAGCTAATTTCCGAAGTAGGCCTAGTTATTTATGCGCCTTGCCCAAGGTTCGCTAGTTCGTATCTTTTTAATTTAAAATCTATAAAATATTGCGAAAAAAAGTTTGGAAGTTTATTTACTCCTGCACCTTGCAAGAAGGGCTTAAGTAGCCAAATGCGATGTAAAAAATTGCGATACCTTCCAAAAATTACCGCGACGGAGCAAAGCTAAAATCAAACATGCAAGGTCTTGGAACTTGATTTTTTTTAGATAGCTTTAATTATGTCTGTGAGAATGAAAAACGGCTACCTCACAAAGTTTGTGCCAATGACTCTTGCCGAGATGCGCGCCCGCGGCTGGAGCCAGATAGATATACTCGTAGTCACCGGAGATGCCTACGTGGATCACCCGAGTTTCGGCCCCGTCGTCATTGCGCGCACTCTTTTAAATGCGGGATACAAGGTTGGAATTGTCGCTCAGCCGGATTGGAAAAATCCGGATTCGCTGAAAGTTTTTGGGCGCCCGCGCTTAGCTTGCGCAGTCTCTAGCGGCAATCTCGATTCAATGTTGAAAATTTACACTGCCGGCAGGCGCTTGCGCCATGAAGATATGTATTCTCCGGGCGGTAAAACCGGGCTTTGCCCGCCACATGCCTCTATTGTTTACTCACAGCTTGCGCGCATGGCCTTTCCGGGAATAAAGGTCGTTATGGGAGGGGTTGAGGCGAGTTTAAGAAGGCTTGCCCACTACGACTATTGGCAGGATAAAATGAGACCGTCTGTATTGGTCGATTCAAAGGCCGACATACTCTGCTACGGCATGGGCGAACTTACCATGCTCGAAATTTTCGAGCGCATAAAAAGCGGAAAGAGCCTAGATGGGATACGCGGAACCTGCCGCTATCTCGGAGGCAGAGAGAGCGCAGAATTTAACTCCGATGCCGTTGAGTTGCCGTCTTACGAGGAAATCTGCTCTGATAAATTGGCGATAATGCGCGCTACAAAAATCATTGAATCCGAGATGAACCCTTGGAGCGCCCGCAGGTTAATTCAGCGCACAAACGGCAGAATCCTGCTTGTGGAGCCGCCGCGCGAACCGATGACTAGCGAACAGTTCGACCGCTCAAGCGAGCTTGACTACGCGTATATGCCGCACTTTTGCTACACCGAAAAAATACCCGCATGGGAAATGATAAGAGATTCCATAACGGTTGTGCGCGGTGCGCCTTTTGCGGCTTGGTCACACACCAGGGCAGGCAACTTGTATCCAGATCTTGCGAAAGCGTATTAAAAAGTGCGCAAAACTTGGCAAAGAAGCCCTACTTTAAAGGCACAATTAGCGATGTCGGCGGCGCTGCCGGAAACATCTACGGCCACCGTCCAAAAGACCCCGAGATATGCAAAAAATGCAGGAGATACTCTTGCATATTCCCAAATTTCTGCAAAAACTACGCGGCGGACGAAAAGCCCCTTTTAAATTTGCTTGAGCGCTTGCAGAAAGTTGATGGAGTTAAGCACGTTTTTATAAATTCCGGAGTTAGGCTGGACTTGGCCCTGGCCCAGCCAAATCTGACGGAGGAAATTATACGCAATCATGTGTCGGGGCAAATAAGTGTTGCGCCGGAGCATCTGGATAATGAGGTGCTAAAGCTTATGCGCAAGGGAAAGGCCGGGGAATTTGAAAAGTTTAGAAGCATATTTGACTCCGTAAATTCAAAGTCGGGCAAGAAGCAGTATATGGTTCCATACTTTATTTCAAACTTTCCAGGCTGCAGCGAGCGCCAGATGAAAGTTGTCGAGGACTATCTTGCGAAGTCAAATTGGAACGTGCGGCAGGTGCAGGATTTTATACCGCTGCCAATGACGATGGCCTGCGCTATGTACTGCGCGGAAGTTGACGAGCAGGGCAAGCCAATAAAGGTAAATAAGGGGCTTGCCGAGCGCAGAAAACAGCGCGGAATGCTAAAAAATAATCCCGCAAAGCGGTCGGGCAGAAAGTTCTAGTTCTGCTCTGGTTGCTCGGGCCTTTCTACAAGAATTCTATTTATCCTAACTCCGTCCATTTCTGCAACCTTTATGCGCAAATCTCTCCACTTGATTCTTTCGCCAACGTGCGGAATGTGTTGAAGTTTGTCGAGTATGAGTCCGCTTACGGTATTGTAAGTCTCGCCGGAATCCTCCAATTCAAAGAATATCATAAAATCGTGGAAGGGGCACTGGCCCGTTACGGCAAATTTGTTTTCGCCGCAGGCGACTATGTATTCTTCCTCGTTTCTCTCGGGCATATCGCCCAAAACTGCGTCGAGTACGTCGTTTAATGTGACAATTCCAAGCGTAACGCCAAATTCGTTTGAGATAATTGCATTTTTTACGCGCCTTTTTCTGAGTATTTCAAGGGCGCTGTAAACCATGGTGTCCTCCTTGAAGTACTCCACGGGCTTGAGTATGTTTTTCAGCGAGGGCGACTGCTTTGTGAGCTCCGCAAACAGATCCTCTATATACACAAAGCCCAGAATCTCATCAAGAGAGCCGTTTGAAACCGGATATACGCTGTGCGGATTTTGCTTAACGATATCCTCAACCTGCCTTCTGCTCGACGATATATCTATTTTTACTATTTCGTTTCTGGGCGTCATTATAGACTCCACGTGTCTATCACCAAGTAGGAATACCCGCTCTAAAATATTTCTCTCTATGCTCTGCACTTCTCCGCTTTTTACGCCTTCTCTTACCATTGATTTAATCTCGGCCTCGGTAATCTTTCTATCAGCTGAATTTATCCCCAAAACTTTCAGGACAAAGGTGCTGGACTTACTTAAAATGTACACAAAGGGAGCCGCAATTTTAGATAGCAATAGCATTGGAGAAGCTATTATTTTTGCTATTTTTTCCGGGGCGGCCAAGCCTATTCGCTTTGGCACTAGCTCTCCAAAAATAAGGGTGAGATACGTCACTATAATCACGATTGCTGCCTGCGCTAAAAATAGGGCGGCCGAGCTTGGAATTCCTAGTGAAGCCAGGAGATTCCCAAAGTTTGCACTTATGGTTTCTCCGGAATATATGCCGGTTAAAATTCCTATGAGTGTTATACCTATTTGGACTGTGGAGAAGAATCTGTCTGGGCTGCTTGCTAGCTTAAGAGCGTTTTTGGCATATACGCTGCCCTTTTTTGCCTCGCTGGAAAGCGCGGGCTTTTTTACGCACACAAGTGCGATTTCCGACATTGCAAGTATTCCGTTTGATAAAATGAGAATAGCGATAACTAAAAATTCCATACCGTGATTAATTTTGCGCCTCCGCAAGCTGACCAAAAAACTTTGGATAGTTCCGGAGACTCAGATACATAATCGATATTTTGATAATTTTTTCAAGAAATATATTTAGTCAGAACTTGGCTTCTATTGGGGTTTGCCATATTGTAAAATAAAATGTTTATGTTTCTAAATAAATACGTCTTGACAGGGCTTAAAAAAAACTTTTTTTTGTCCTGAAACTTTCGCGCTTAATTTTGCGTTTGAGGTTTTATATATGTTTGGAGAGTTTGTATGGATGTTCCAAGTGGAGAGGATACCTTAAAGTTGCTTCATGCCTGTTCGGAGGAGATGAAGCGCTTTATACTGCTTAAAGACAAGAGGCAGCTGGCGGGTTTTACGATGAATCAGTTGGATATAATGTATTACGTCGGAACCAGCGGCGGCGTTATGTTGGGCGACATAATAAGGCATTTTAGAATGTCCAGAAGCTCCGCTACGCAGACGGTTGCCCGCCTTGTCAGATGCGGATATCTCACAAAGAAGATTTCAGATGGAGACAGGCGCGTTGTCGTAATTGAGCCCACCGAGAAATTAAAGGGGATTAATTCTTCCGTCCTTGCCCTGGAAAAGAAATACATAGTTCCTATTTTCGACGCTTTGCCGCAGGAGGATAAGGCGGCGATGCACAAGGTTTTAAACAAGATATATGGAGGCTTGTCCGAAAGGTTGTCATGAATAGACTGAAGGTTTTTTTATTACTTTTATTAGCGGCTTCGCCGATTTTGTCGGCGCAGGAAAACCAAGGGGCAAAAATTTCGGTTCCCGTTGCCGAGGCAAAGCTGGCAAATGAAATTGAGGTTTACAGATACACTGGGCAGATTATCCCGATTTCAACAGTCAACATAGTATCTAGAATATCCGCAGACCTCATGCAGGTGGGCTTTAAGGAGGGCGACTATGTGAAAGAGGGGCAACTTCTCTATACTTTTGACGACACCCGCTACGCGGCAACTCTCAAGAGCGATCAGGCAAAAATCGCCGAGTATGAGGCAAAGCTAATATACGCTAAAAACGACTACGAGAGAACCAATGAACTATTTAAAAAAGGCGTCTCTACAAAGGACGAGATGGAGAGCGCCCTGAGCCAATACAAATCTTACCAAGCGTCTCTGTGGGGGGCTCAGGCCGATATTATTTTGGCTGAGGACGACTTAAAGCACTGCAAAATTTACTCTCCCATATCGGGGGCCATAGGGCTTACGAATTACACGGAGGGCAACTACATAACCCCGTCTTCCGGAGTGCTTGCAACAATCGTGCAGCTCGATCCCATCCGCCTGAAGTTTTCGATGAGCAGCCGCGATTTCTTGAAGAATTTTACCGATATAAAGGGCTTGATGTCAAATTGCACCGTGAAGATTAAACTCGCAGACGGAACTTTTTACGAGGACGAGGGCGAAATTGAATTTGTGAATAATGAGGCTGTTAGAACTACCGACACGATTTTGGTATTCGCAAAATTTAAAAACCCAAATTCGCGGCTTTTGCCCAACAACACTGTAGCGGTGTATCTGCAGAACAAAAAGGAAAAGCAGAAGGTGTCAATACCCGCCACAGCCCTCATGCACGACGAGGAGTCCTCATACGTGTATGTGCTCGACAAGGACAATATCCCGAGCAGGCGAAACGTCGTTTTGGGCAGGACCATAGGCGATGTGCAGTTTATAGATTCTGGGCTGGCTGTCGGAGATAGGGTTGTGAGCGACGGACCTCACAAGATAATAGAGAATGTGAAAGTAAATGTAGTGGAGTAGGGAGATGTTTTCAAAGTTCTTTATCGAGCACCCCAGGTTTGCGGCGGTAATAAGTTTGCTGCTTGTAATAACGGGAGCTCTTACAATTTTTAAATTGCCAATAGCGGAGTATCCCGAGATATCTCCGCCGCAAATAAGAGTTTCGGCAACTTACAGCGGAGCGAGCGCGGAGGTATTGCGAGACACCGTGGCGCTGGTTCTTGAGTCGGAGTTAAACGGACTGGAGAATTTGCTCTACTTTAATTCGGAATGCTCCAATACCGGCGCATATTCTTGGTCGCTAACTTTCAAGACGGGCACAAATCAGGATATCGCGATGGTTGAAGTTCAAAACGCCGTAAAGCGCTCGGAGGCGAAGCTGCCAAGTGAAGTGCAGCGGACGGGCATAAATGTCAGAAAGCGCTCCGGAGATCTGCTTGCGATGTTCCAGTTGCAGACTGACGGCGTGAATATGTCCGAAATGGAGTTAAATAACTACGCCTCCACCGTTATAGCAGACGCGATAAGCCGCGTTGACGGAGTTTCATCGGCCGACGCTTTTGGCGGCAAGATATACTCTATGAGAATTTGGATAGACCCAATAAGAATGGGCGGCTTGGGCCTTTCCACAGACGACATAAAAAGCGCCGTTGAAAGCCAAAATCTGCAGGCTGCGGCAGGCACTATTGGTTCGGAGGGCGGCAACGACTTCGTACAGTTTAAAGTGGATATAAAGGGGCGCTTGAAAACTGTCGAGGAGTTTGAAAATATAATTGTCAGAAGCGACTCCGACGGAAATATATTGCGCCTGAAGGATATTGCGCGCGTGGAACTCGGCGCTGAATCCTACAGCCAGAGTTGCTTTTTTAACGGAAAGAGTTCGGTTGGCCTGGGCGTGCACAGGACAAACGACGCAAACGCCCTGCAGACGATAAATTTGGTGAAGGCCGAGCTTGAGCGCTTGGCGAGGTCGTTCCCGGAGGGCGTGACCTGGAACATAGCGTACGACCCGACGGAATTTATCGTAATATCGATGGAGGAAATTGTAACGACCTTAATTTCGGCGCTGGTGTTGGTTATTTTAATAACCTACCTATTTTTGCAGGATTGGCGCGCGACGCTAATTCCATCGATTGCAATTCCCATATCGCTAGTCGGCACTTTCACGGCAATGTACGCCTTGGATTACACTATAAATTTGCTCACTATGTTCGGGCTTATACTCGTAATAGGCTCGCTTGTTGACGATGCTATAGTGGTTGTTGAAAACTGCCAGTCTGTAATGCACAAGTACAAGCTTGATGCAAAGACCGCCAGCATAAAGTCTATGAAGCAGATAACGGGGGCTGTCATAGCAACTACTCTCGTTACGATTGCCTGCTACGTTCCGCTTGCGTTTTACGGTGGCATGGTGGGCGAGATTTACACTCAATTTGCGGTTGTGATGTGCATAGCGCTTTCAATATCAACTCTCATTGCGCTCACTCTCAGTCCGGCGCTCTGCGCCATAATGTTAAAGGCGCCGAATGAGAGCGAAAGAAGGCTCTTTAAGCCCGTAAACTTTTTATTAAATTCCGGCAAGTCGGCCTATGTTGGAATTGTGAGAATGCTCGCGCGCAGGATTGCAATTACATTTGTGATATTCTGCGCCATAGTCGCAATTTCTTACTTCCTGTTCGGGAAGATAAACTCCTCCTTCATACCCAAGGAGGACAAGGGCACTATTATGTGCGACATAGAGCTTCCGCCGGGTGCAACCTTGGCAAGAACTATGCAGACTACCGCCAAGTTCTCGGATTTGGTGAGCAAAATTGACGGGGTCAAGGACTATATGATTGTAAACGGCGTCGGCAGAATTAGCGGCGACGGCGAAAATACGGCAATGGTCATCATAAAGCTGGACCCCTGGGATAAACGCACGACGGCGGATTTGCAGCTCGATGCCATAGTAAAGAAAGTTCAGGATCTGTCGCAAAAACTGCCCGAGGCCAGAATTATATGCTTTACTCCGCCTGCAATTATGGGCCTTGGTATGACGGGCGGCATAAGTTTTGCGCTCACCGCCTCCGGAGATGTCGATACAAACGAGCTTATGAAAAACGCGGCAAAGCTTGCAGCGCAAATCGGAGATTTTCCGGGAGTAATAAGCTCTATGACTACCAATTCCAGCCTCATTCCGCAGCTCAATTTGGAGATAGACCGCGAGAAGGCGGAGTCTCTGAGAATACCGGTAAGTACTATATTTTCGACAATACAAAGCAACATCGCCTCTTACTACATAAACGACTTCAATATTTTGGGAGATGTCTTTGAAGTTAATATGCAGGCCGACAAGGGAATGCGCTCCGGCTTGCGCGATATAATGGAGCTGCAAGTTCCAACCTCCGACGGGCAGATGACGCCTTTAAGCACTGTAGCAAGCGCTCGCTTCACTTCGGCTCCAAAGCAGATTAATATGTTTAACAAGCTGCTCTCTACCGACATAAACGTGATGGTTGACTCTTCCGTATCAAGCGGAGAAATAATGAGAAAAATCGAAAATATAAAGTTGCCTTTCGGCTATGAGATAGCTTGGACCGGCATGAGTTATCAGGAAAAGCAAAACGAAAATAAAATATTGCAGCTTATGGCTCTTGCAATAACCTTTGCCTACTTGTTCCTTGTGGCGCAATACGAGAGCTGGACTATTCCAATTCCCATAATGATGACTGTGGCAACGCCGATTCTCGGAGCCATAATAGGCCTTCTGATAACGGGCGAGACTTTCAGCATATACGCGCAGCTTGGCATGGTTATGCTAGTGGGGCTGACGGCGAAAAATGCAATTCTTATGGTCGAATTTTCAAAGCAGGAGCGCGAGCAGGGCGTGCCCATATACGAGGCCGCCGTAAACGGCGCATCGCAGCGCTTTAGAGCGGTTATGATGACTGCCCTTTCATTCGTATTTGGCGTTCTTCCGCTAGTTTTGGCAACCGGCGCGGGCGCCGCAAGCAGAAGGGCTATAGGTATCACAACCTTTTCGGGAATGCTTATGGCGACCTTCTTAGGAATCGTGATGACGCCATGTTTGTACGCGCTTGTCCAGACTATTCGCGAGTCTACAAATAAAAAGGTTGGGATAAGAATGAGATGAAAAACTTCTTTGCATATCTAATGGCAGCTGCACTGGCTTTCGCCAGCGCATGTTCTACAGTGGAGGAGGCTAGAGAGGCCCAGTCGCAGGATTCGCGCCTGCCGGGAGAGCGCACCGTAACGCCCCTTGAGCTCGGAATGAAGGAGGGCGAAACTTACTCGCTATCGGATCTAGAGCAGATTGCTCTCAAAGCTAGCCCGACGGTATTTCAGGCTAGGCAGAACTTGGTTTCAGCCCAGCTTGATTTAAAAATTGTCAAGGCGGATTATCTGCCGACAGTGGATATAAACGGCATAGGTTTTGAAGAGGCCACGGACAACCTGCAAAAGCGCCCGCAGTCCGGCTCAATGAAGGGCAACGGCTACGGCGGCATAGATTTCAAACTTCTGATATACGATTTCGGAAAGACAGATGCTAGAGTAGCTCAGCAGATTCAAAATGTGATTGCAGCCGAAAAGGAACTTTATCTTGCCGAAATAAACACCGTCTATACCGTGAGGCAGGCCTTCTTTGAGCTAAAGAGGTGCATTGAACTAAACATCGTAGCAGAGCAGGCCGTC
>OLIW01002314.1_pt1 | contig 14461 bp, 17 predicted proteins | sample 1601321 | NCBI WGS metagenome assembly OLIW01 (sample SAMEA2452114, study PRJEB22498) | human gut metagenome | reverse complement strand
AGTACTGCTATGTTAAAGTAAAAAGGCAGTTGCTGGAAATGCAAACTTCTATTTATACACTTGACAAAAAGGGTAAAAAAGGTATATACATAAAATATAAAAAACGAAGAAGAAAAGCATGAAAAACCGGAAAGCGTTGAGAGAGTAACAGACAAGTAAAATAGAATAAAGATAGGTAAAACGTCTATCGTTTTTGTAATACGCAAAAACATAGGCGTTTTTTGTGGATTTATATATTTAGAGATTAAACAAGACCAAATTCTAATATTAAAATAAATTAAAGCCAAAAAAAATGTATAAAGAATAAATATTTATAAAATACAATAAATTAGCTATAATAAAATAAGAGCTACAAAAGGTACATAAAACAAAGGAGGAAACTAAATTGTATAAAACAAAGAAAACAAAAGGAATAACATTAGTATCATTAGTAATAACAATAATAGTATTAATAATATTAGCTGGAGTAGCAATAACTTTTGCAACAGGGCAAGATAGCATATTTAGTAAAGCAAACGAAGCAGCAAGCAAGTGGAACGAAAGTGCAGAAAAAGAAAAAGACACATTAGAAGATTTAATTTATGAATTAAATAGTAGGTCAATGGTGGAAGTAACAGATAATATAGTAATAAGTAAAACACCAGAAGACACAGAATGGACAACAGGAACGAGTATAACAGTAGAAGAAAATAATACAACAGTATATGTAAGACTATATAGCCAAACAGTAGACCATGAAACAGCCGTAAACAATACAACAACTAGAAATTAAACTAAACGCTTTTGGGCCAACGTCTCACCAAAAATCAAAATACATTTACATTACTAATTCTATTGCATAAACATAGTTAATATGATATATTTATTTTGAAAAAGACAACAATAAAGGAGGAATATAAAAATGCTAATTATTGGATCAGACCATGGTGGATTTAAACTAAAAGAAGAAATAAAAAAATATTTAGATGAAAAACAAATAGAATATAAAGACTTTGGAACAGATTCTGAAATTAGTGTTGACTATCCAGATATTGCAAAAAAAGTATGCAAAGAAGTGCAAAAAAGTAAAAAAAATAAGGGAATATTAATTTGTCGTTCTGGATATGGAATGGCTATGGTAGCAAATAAATTTAAAGGAATTCGTTCAGCACCTTGTTTTAACGAACAATCTGCTAAATTTTCAAGACTACATAATAATGCAAATGTATTAGCTTTGGGAGCAGATTATATAACAACTAATGAAGCAATTTGTATACTTAGAATCTGGCTAGCAACTGAATTTGAAGAAGGACGACATAGCTATAGACTTAAATTAATAGAAGAAATAGAAAACGAAAATATGAAATAAAGGAAGGTATACTTATGTGGGGAGATATTGCTATTGCATTCCTGTTAGCTGTTATAACAGCATTTGTAATAACACCATATACAATTAAATTGGCAAATAAAATAGGAGCTGTTGATACACCAAAAGATGCAAGAAGAATGAACAAAAAAACAATGCCAAGGTTGCGGTGGGATATCTGTTATTGCTGGTTTCCTTGTATCTGTTATATATTTAATTATTGTAATGTCAATTGAAGGCACAATTAATTTAGGTGGGGAAGAGCAATATGGGTTTAAATTACTTGGTTTTTTAGGTGGTATTATTGTTTTAGCAATTACTTGCTTTATTGACGACGTAAAAGGAATTCCACCACTTACTAAATTAGCTGGACAATTAATTGCTGCAATTATTGTTATTTATAGTGATGTAAGAATAGAAAACTTAAATTTACCATTTTTTAACCAAATTGGACTAAACTATGTTGCATCTATTATCTTAACATTAGGGTGGATTGTAGGAATTACAAATGCAATTAATTTAATTGATGGATTAGATGGACTATCTTCAGGCATTTGCATTATATCTAGTATTTCATTATTAATTATATTTTCACTAAATGATTCACCAATAATTGCTATTATTCTAATTACAGCTTTAGCAGGATCTTTAGTAGGATTTATTCCATTTAATTTTAACCCAGCAAAAACTTTTATAGGAGACACAGGATCTAATTTTTTAGGATATAGTTTAGCTGTTATTTCCATTTTAGGAATTGCAAAAACATATACTGCAATTGTAATTGTAGCTCCACTAATTGTTCTGGCTTTACCAGTATTTGATACAATTTGGGCAATAATTAGAAGAACAATAAAAGGGAAATCACTAAAAGCATTTATGCAAGCAGATAAAGGACATCTACACCATAGACTAATGGCAAAAGGCTATACTCAAAAACAAGCAGTTTTTATATTATATGGAATTAGTGCTACATTTGGTATGTTTGCTGTAATCTTACTAGATAGTGGCATATGGAAAGCACTATCATTTGCACTAATGGTAATAGCTGTAATTGGTATTGGATATAAAAATATATTTAAAATAAAGGAATTGGAAAGTGATAAAGATGAAAAATAATTATGATTTAATTGTTGTTGGAGCAGGTCCAAGTTCTATTTTTCTTGCTTATGAACTAATTCAATTAAATAAATATAAAAATATACTTTTAATAGAACAAGGAAAGCCAGTAGAAAAAAGAAATTGCCCAATAGAAAGGCTAGGCCAATGTGCAAAATGTAAGCCATTATGCGATATTACATGTGGATTTTCTGGCGCAGGAGCATTTTCTGATGGTAAATTATCTTTATATAATCCAGAAGATGAAGACATTCATATTGGTGGAATACTACATGAATATATAGGAGTTGAAGAAACAAAAAAACTAATAGACTATGCAGATAAAATTTATTTGGAATTTGGAGCAGAACAAAAACTAGAAGGTATTAGTTATAAAGAAGAAGTTAAGAAAATATATAATAAAGCAAAAAAAGAAGGAATACACTTAATTGATATTCCAATTAGACATTTAGGAACCGAAAAAAGCCATGAATTATATGAAAGAATTGAAAAATATTTAGAAGAAAAAGGAATTTCTATATTATTTAATACAGCAGTATGTGATCTAATGATAGATAATGGAACTATTACAGGAGTAAAAGTAAAACCTTCTAAATATGTTGAAGACAATTCTTATGAACAAGTAGAAAAAATATATTCTAATAATGTTGTTTTAGCTGTTGGAAGAAAAGGTGCCAATTGGTTATCAAACATGTGCGAAAAACATGGAATTAGTACAAAAGCGGGAATAGTAGATATTGGAGTTCGTTACGAGTTACCAGATGAAATTATGGCAGACATTAATAAATATATGTATGAAGGAAAATTTGTAGGAAGGCCAGGGCCATTTAACGATAAAGTAAGGACTTTTTGCCAAAACCCAAGCGGTTTTGTTTCAACAGAAGTATATGATAATAAATTAACTTTAGTAAATGGACATTCATATAAAGAAAGAAAAAGCAAAAATACAAATTTAGCTTTATTAGTTTCACATCATTTTAACTATCCATTTAATAAACCTATTGAATATGGAAGGAACATAGCAGAAAACTTAAATGCATTAGGAGCAGGAAATGTATTGGTACAAAGACTAGGAGATATTAGAAGAGGAAAAAGAACATGGGAACATGAACTAGCCAAAAATTCTGTAGAACCAACATTAAAATCTGCTGTTCCAGGAGACATTACATTTGCCATAGGATATAGAACAATGTCAGATATTTTAGGATTTATTGGAACATTAGACAAAGTAATAGAAGGATTTGCTAATCCAGATAATTTGCTATATGCCCCAGAAATCAAATTTTACAGTAATCAAATAAATATTAACAACAAATTCGAAACCAATATAAAAGGTCTATATTCTATTGGAGATGGTGGAGGAATGACAAGAGGACTAATGATGGCATCTTGCTCTGGAATTCAAATGGCAAGAATATTAAATGAATGTTTATAATGGTAAATTTGTAAAATCAAATGTAAACTTAAAATATATAGAACTAAAAAATAAATAAAAATAATTGCATTTAGAAAGTTTCTACACTTAACAAAAAGGAAAAAAATGTAAAAACATAAGAGGGGAGAAGAAATGAATAATATCGTTAAACCCGTTGGTACAGTAAGAGAGAAGTGTTTTAGAGAAAAAGCAATTACTTAAATCTTTGTGGAGTACATATTCGGCTTTTGCAAATTCAAAAGGTCGGAATAATTATTTTAGGAGTACAAGAGAATAAAGAAAACAATATATGTACTGTAAAAGGTGTGGAAAATGTAAATAATATTCTAAAAGATTTTTGGAATACTATAAATAATAAAGAAAAAGTTAGCCAAAATGTTATTAATGATGATAATATTTATATATTAGAAATTGAAAATAAAAAAATTATAGTAATAGAAATATTAAAGGCAAATAGAAGAAATAAACCTATTTATATAAATAACAATCCAATGACAGGAACATATAAACGATTTCATGAGGGAGATTTCAAATGTTCTGAATATGAAATTAAAACAATGATTAGTGAGAGTAATGAAAAAACAAAAGACCAAATAATATTAGAGGAGTACGATATTAAAAATAGAAAATAAGGAAACTCTAAATGATTATAGAATTATATTTAAAATACATAAAGGAGAATATTATGGAGAAAAAAGAATTTGTAATAGGTTTTATAACTGGCAGACCTAATGTATGTAATATTATTAACACCTATTATAAAACAATATTAAATCAATTAGGAGAAAGCGCTAATTTAAATTTTTACATATTATATGATTTAAACTATAATCATACTACAAAAGAAGAATTCTATAACATTAATAAAGAAGTATACGAATCGGGAGTAAAAATAAGACATATTGGAATAGAAGAAATGGACTTAGAAAAAGCAATTGTTCAAGAACAATATAATTTATCAGAAGCAGAAGTAAATTTATTTATGGGATATGGGTATTGTAGAGCAAGGAATACAATTATGTATTATGCATTAAAAAACAATGTAGACTATTTACTATTTTGGGATGATGATGAATACCCTGTTGCATGTTTAAAAGAAAATAATAAAATTTCATGGATTGAACAAGAAAACATTAAAGAACATATGAAATATATTCAAAAATCCAATATTACATTTGGATATAGATGTGGATATAATTCACCAGTACCATATATTGACTTTAACAAATATATTTCAGAAATTGACTTTAAAAATTTTATTGATGCAGTTAGTAATGAAGCTGTCTCTTGGAAAAATATAAGAAATAATATGGAAGAAAATGGAATTACTTATGCACAAAAAGCTATAATTGAAGAGAAAAAAATAAAACGACTGTATAGACTTGGAATTGATGAATGGCTACTTGGTTCCGGAATTTGCATAAACATTACAGACATTGAAAAAATACCAGCCTTTTATAATCCACCAAATGCCAGAGGAGAAGATGCATTCTTTTCAACACTTTTAGGGACAGCTAAAGTATACAAAATTCCAACTTATCACTTCCATGACGGATTTTTACAATACACACAAATTATGGAAAAGAAATACCCGGACAAGCTAAAAAAAGTTGAAATAGAAGAAAAAAACATAAGAAAAAGATTTATAGATGCTGCAATTGGATGGATAAAATACAAACCTTTATTACTATATATTACACATAGACAACAATATACTCAAACAATAGCTAAAACTTATGAACAGCTAAAATTAAGTATTCCAAAAATGAATGAAGCTTTTAATTGCAATGATTTTTCTGAATTACTAGTAGAACTAGAAAAATACGATACCAATGTGCATAAACACTATTGGGAATACATTAAAATAAATAATATATGGAATAAAATAAAAACAAAAGGAAGAGAAAGACTATATGCATAAAACAAATATAAGTATTAAATGGTTACAATTTTAACAACTAAAAAAGAAACACCATTATGGTGTTTCTTTTTTACAGATAAGTAAAAATTTTGCCTCAAAATCATAGATAAAATTTAGCTCTTCGATTGAGGACCTTTCGGGAAATACATTCCAGCCCATTTTATGGGCCCAAGAACCATCATTCTCAAGCCGGGCGAAGTGGAAATCATAAATATATTTTTTCCACCACAAACATTTCTCCACAATGGGAAATAACCCCCAAAAAGCCAGAATAATTTGGTCTTGGCTGGTACGAATTGGAACATTTTTCGACATTTGTTGCAACTCGTATCCTAATTCGTTAAACTTTTCTGCTAGACATTTAAAAATATTTGGATTTTCCAACTGAAAGGTTCTAGGAAACAACTGTGCAGTATTTCCGTGATGGTCATAGATGTTTAAAACATACCCAAGACAGTTTTGCCGAGTCCTGTGTGCCATGTTTTTACCCTCCATAAAAATATTTTATAATTTTATTGTAACACAAAATCTACTATAATACAAATTTTGCAAAATTCATGTTTTTTAAAAATATACTAGTGATTTTTAACAATATATGTTACAATAATTTTGTAAAAAATAAATGAAGGAATAAATAGTAAAATTAATTATTGACTTCTATGAACAAATACTATATAACAAGCAAATTACTTACAATCATTGAATAAGAAAGGAAATAGAAATGTATTTAATAGTAGGACTAGGAAATCCAGAAATAGACTATTCTAACACCAGACACAATATGGGCTTTAATGTAATAAATAAAATAGCACAAAAATATGAAATAGATATTTCAAGAAATAAATTTAAAGGACTATATGGTACTGGAATAATAGAAAATAATAAAGTCATTTTATTAAAACCACAAACCTTTATGAACCTAAGTGGAGAAAGCATAATTGAATTTAAAAATTTTTACAAATTAGAAAATAATGAAATTATTGTTATTTATGATGACATGGACTTAAAAGTGGGAGAAATTAGAGTAAGAAAAAAAGGCGGGCCTCGGAACTCACAATGGAATGAAGTCTGTTGTACATTATTTATCTTCAGACGAATTCCCAAGAGTACGAGTAGGAATTGGAAAACCACAAGAAAATATAGATGTAATAGAATATGTTATAGGCGCTATACCAGAAGAAGAAAAAATAGCTTTACAAGAAGGAATAGAAAAAGCAAAGAATGCAACAATTGAAATAATAAAAAATGGTATAGACTATAGCATGAATAAATATAATAGCAAATGAAATGAGGAAATCAAAAATGTATGACATTATCATTAAACAAGAACAAGAAGAAGAACAAATACTACTAATGGAAAATGGAAATTTAGTAGAAATGTATGACATAAAAGAAGAAAATATAGAAGAAAATATTTACTTAGGAAAAGTACAAAATGTATTACAAGGAATGCAAGCAGCATTTGTTAATATTGGAGAAAATAAAAATACTTTTATTCATTTAAAAGATATTTTGCCAAAACAAGACACAAAGGATTCAAAAGAAATTGTAAAAACAGAAAACATTAAAGAATTAGTTAAACCAGGGGATCCTATCTTGGTACAAGTAAAAAGGGCAGAAAGCAATAAAAAAGGTGCTAGGGTTTCAAAACATATTAGCATGCCTGGCAAATATGTTGTACTTCTACCAGAAACTCGGAGTAATTACAATATCACAAAAAATAGATGACATTACAGAAAGAAAAAGATTACTCAAAGTAGTAGAAGAAGTATTACCAAATAATTGTGGAGCAATAATTAGAACATCAGCTGCAAAAAAAGAAAAAGAAAAAATAGAAACAGAAATAAAAGAACTATATAATAAATGGGTAGAAATAAAAGAAAACTCAAAAAATATACAAGTAATTCCCAGACTAATATATAAAAATAATAATATTCTAAAAAAAATGCTAATAGATTTAACAGATAAAACAATACTTCATATTTTTGTAAATACTATAGAATTAAAAGACAAAGTTTTGAAAATCCTACAAGAAACAAAAAGACCTAACATAGAATTACTATTAATAAACGAAAAAGAAATGCATTCACTATACGATATTCAAAATCAAATAGAAAAAACAAATTCTAGAAAAATATGGCTAAAATGTGGAGGATTTATTACAATAGACAAAACCGAAGCATTAACAGCAATTGATGTTAATTCTGGCAAATATATTGGTACTAAAAATTTAGAACAAACAGTATATATAGTTAATAAAGAAGCAACAATAGAAATTGCAAAACAATTAAAATTAAGGGATATTGGTGGAATTATTATTATTGATTATATAGATATGAAAGAAAAAGAAAACCAAGATAAAATTATAAATTTATTAAAAGAAGAACTAAAAAAAGACAGATCAAAAACACAAATAATGGGATTTAGCAAGTTAAACCTATTAGAAATGACAAGGAAACATATATTAGGATAAAAGGGGGAAAACAATTATATGGATTTACAAGTTATATTACCATTTTTAGGAGCATTAATAGTATTATTTATTATTTTAAAAATACTATCTCTACCAATTAAATTAATTATAAAATTAGTTGTTAATGGACTAATTGGTGGATTAATTATATTTATAATTAATTTAATTGGTGCAAACTTTGGATTTACTATTACACTAAATTGGCTAACAGCTATTATTGTTGGAGTTTTAGGAATACCACGGAGCAATGATTATTGCTGTTTTACAATTTTTTATATAAAATTATAATCAAAACAAATTAAAAAAGAGGATGGGGGATACTTATTATCCCAAAATCCTCTTAATTTCTTCATGTCTTTTAACTTTTTGAGTTGTAGTTTTTATTAAAGGCTCATCTGTAACAGTAACTTTTCGAACATACTTATAAGCAGGAAGAGTTTTATTAATTTGCTTAACTTCTTTTAAAATAATATCATAATAATCTTCCTTTTTTGCTTCTGGAAAAATTTCTTTTATAATTTGCTCATTATATACTATTTTTGCACACAACTCTAAATCCTCATCCTTTGTTGGTTTTCCATAAACAATAGATTCACTAACAAAAGGAATTTTATTAATAAGATTTTCTAATTCTTCTGGAAAAACATTTTTTCCGTTTTTTAATACAATAACACTTTTTTTCCTTCCAGTAATAAAAATGCATCCATCTTTATCTAAATATCCCAAATCACCAGTATAAAAATAACCATCTTTTAAAGCTTCTTTGGTTGCTTGACTATTATTATAATAACCAAGCATAATATTAGGCCCCTTAGCAATAATTTCTCCAACCCCATTTTCATCTGGATTAATAATTTTTAAATCTACACCTTTTAAAGGAACTCCACAAGAACCAGGCTTTTTTAGTCTATCAGTTTCACCACATAGAACAGGAGAAGTTTCTGTTAAGCCATAACCTTGGTCCAGCCTTAAGCCAAAAGAAGTTAAACCTTTAATTACTTCTTTACTCATAGGAGCAGCTCCATAAATAATTAAATCCAAATGTCCTCCTAACTCGTCAAGAATTTCCTTATAAACTTTTCTTCTAATATCAATACCACACCTTGCCAAAAAATTAGTAATAGGGAGCATTATTTTTATAAGTTTTAATTTACCAGCTTTTTCAATTCCTTTCATAATTTTTTTATACATTGCTTCTAACATAAGAGGAACACAAACAAAACCAGTAACTTTATATTCTTTTAAATTTTGAACAACATGTTTTAAACCATCACAAAAAGCAATAGTAATACCACAAGTAATACCTGTTAGAAAAGTGCAAGAACATTCAAAAGTATGGTGCAATGGTAAAAAGGACAAAAATACGTTTTCTGGTTTAATATTAACAATACTTCTAATTTGGTTAATATTACTACAAATATTATGCTGAGATAACATAACAGCTTTAGCAATAGAAGTAGTACCAGAAGTAAATAACATTGAAGTCATTTTATTTCTATCTATTGTAATATTATTTAACCTTTGGTCTCCAGATGCAATTAAATTTTTACCTTCTTCTATTAATTGCAAATAAGATAAAACATTTTCTGAATTAGAAGGAAAATCCATACAAATGTAAAACTTTAAATTACTAGACTTATTTACTCTAATTTTTTCTAATATTTCTAAATATTTATGATCAAAAACAATGGCTTCTACTTCACTTCTAATAATTAAACTTTCAATTTCATTATCTGGAAGAGACTTGTCGAGAGGAACAACAACAATATTTGAAGTAGTGATTGCTAAATAACTAACACACCATTCATAACGATTAGGAGCAATAATTGCTACACGCTTGTTTTCTAACCCTAAATCAATTAGCTTTGTTCCCAACCCATTAATATCGGACTGAAAGTCATTATAAGTTTTTTGAATATACTGAGGATTTTTAGATTCGGGATTGCTTTTATAAATAAAGGCAATTTTATTTCCATAAAGCTTTGTAGTGCGTTCTAACAAATGTTTAAAATCTAAAACTTCTTCTGGCTGATATAAACAATTTTCTTTCATATAGACCTCCATTTATTAATTTATATTCATTGTAAATGTTTTTTTAAAAATAATCAATACAAAAGGCAAAAGTTAGTAAATAATGTAAGATATAAATTGACATAAAACGAATATTTTCGTATAATAAGCAATATAAAATACAAAATAGGAGAAAATGATGAAAGTTGGTTTTATATCATTAGGTTGCTCTAAAAATTTGGTAGATACAGAAATGTGTATAGGCCTATTTAAAAAGAATAACTTTACTATTACAAATAACCCAAAAGAAGCAGATATTATAGTTATTAATACATGTGGATTTATTGAAAGTGCCAAAAAAGAAGCTATTGATACTATATTAGAGATGGCAGAATATAAAAAAGGCTGTTGCAAGTATTTAATAGTAATGGGATGCCTAGTACAAAGATATAAAGAAGAACTAGAAAAAAACTTACCAGAAGTAGACTTATTTTTAAAAATTGATGACTACAAAAATATTTGGGAAAAAATAAATAATCTAATTAAAGCAAATAGTTACACTTGCAAAGACTTACAATATTTAAATAGGGTAATTTCAACTGGAAATACAACAGCATACTTAAAAATTGCAGAGGGTTGTAGTAATTATTGTACTTATTGTGCAATTCCATACATAAGAGGAAACTATGTATCTAGACCTTGGGAAGATATTATAAAAGAAGCGGAAAGCTTAGCAGCAAAAGGATTCAAAGAATTAATTGTTATTGCACAAGATACAACTAAATACGGAATCGATTTATATGGAAAAAGTATGTTACCACAATTATTAAACACACTTAGTAATATAGAAGGAATTAGCTGGGTAAGATTTTTATATGCTTATCCTGAAAGTATTACAGAGGAACTAATAAAAACAGTTAAAAACAATAATAAAATATGTAATTATTTTGATATTCCAATTCAACATATTTCGGATACAATTTTAAAAAGAATGAATAGAAAGACAAACAAAGCAGAAATTATAAGTTTAATAAAAAGAATAAGAACTAAAATACCAGAAGCCATAATAAGAACGAGCTTAATTGTTGGATTTCCAGGAGAAACAAAAGAAGATTTCCAAGAATTAGCTGAATTTGTTAAACAAACAAAATTCGACAAATTAGGAGTATTTATGTATTCTAAGGAAGATGGAACACCTGCGCAAAAATTACCAAACCAAATTCATACCAATACAAAAAAGGCAAGACATAAAGTAATAATGGAAATACAACAAAAAATATCAAACGAAAACTTAAAAAACAAAATTGGAAAAATTTACAATACACTAATAGAAAACCTAACCGAAGACAAAAAATATTATATAGGCAGAACCTATGCAGATGTACCAGAAATGGATGGTATAGTATTTATAAAAAATAAAGAAAACTTAAAATTTGGAGAATTTGTAAATTGCAGAATAACAGATGTTTTAGACTATGACTTAATTGGAGAAATAATTTAAAAAAAATGGACTTTTAAGTCCATTTTTTTAATAATTTTCAGATTTTATTTCGAAGTAACTTTGAGGATGTTTACATACTGGACAAATTTCTGGAGCAGATGTTCCAACAACAATATGTCCACAATTTCTACATTTCCAAATAACAATACTTCCTTTTTTAAATACTGTACCTTCTTCAAGATTTGCTAATAATTTTCTATATCTTTCTTCATGCTCTTTTTCAACAGCAGCAATTCCTTTAAATGTAGCAGCAATTTCCTTAAAACCTTCTTCTTCTGCTTCTTTAGCGAATTTAGCGTACATGTCTGTCCATTCATAATTTTCACCAGCAGCAGCATCTGCTAAATTTGCTTTTGTATCTCCAATACCATTTAAATATTTAAAATGAAGCTTAGCGTGTTCCTTTTCATTTTCAGCTGTTTCTAAAAATAGAGCAGCAATTTGCTCATAACCTTCTTTTTTTGCAACGCTTGCAAAATATGTATACTTATTTCTAGCTTCTGATTCACCAGAAAAAGCAGCTTTTAAATTTTGTTCTGTTTTTGAACCTTTTAATTCCATAATTAAATACCTCCTTATTCTAAATACAAAATCATAATAAAATAAAAAAACAAAAAAGTCAACCTTTTTATATTTATTATTTTCTAAGAAGTATATTTTTATTTTTACTATTTGCATGAAATTTTAGCTAAAACAAAAGAACATACTATAAAAAAACGAAAATTTGTTAAATAAAATTGAAAAATATATAGAAAGAACTAAAAAAACATGATATAATCAAGCCACAATCATATATGATTGTCATAGAATTATACTAATTCTATGAACAATGTCTAGAGAAGGAGGACTTACTGTGGAAAAGACCTTTGTTTTGCGGACAGAAGCAATTTTAGCATCGGTTAATCCTACATTACGATTTGGAGGAGACAACACTATTGTTATTCCAATGGCAATATTACAAAATCTGTACAGATATGATGGACTTCCAGAAAAACAAAAATTAGCTGCTCAGTTCATTGAATATATTGATTCTCTCCCTATAGAAGAATTAATATGTTCTCAAAAAGGATTTAAACAGCAAAATGGTAGTTACCTAAAAATTGTAGAAAATCAGGAGGAACTTGACGAATCAATTCAAAAATTAGGAGATTTTTCAAGATTAGATAAAAGGGTATTTCAAGTATGCTTGGATTTAAAGAAAAAGGAAGAAAGAAAAGTAATTCTAATTTCCAAAAATCCTTCTATAAGGATGAAAGCGTTTCAACTTGGAATAGAAGCCCAGATGTTTAAAGACGAAATTTTTCCACCGCCAAAACAACAATATAAGGGTTATGTGAACGTATCGGCATCACAAACAGTTATTTCAAAGTTGTATCGCAATGGGGAAATTTCGCTAAAAGAAATTTACCAATATGGTGATATTGAATGGTTTGAAAATGAATTTCTAATTATTGAGTCTGAAAGCGGGTCCGCTTTGGGACGCTACACCAATGGAAAGATTGTTCCTCTAACTTACAGCAAAAAACTCCCAGTAGGATGTAAATCATTAAATGTAGAGCAGACTATGCTTTGGGAATGTTTGCTTGCACCACCAGAAATAGCACCACTGGTAGTAGTAAAAGGAGCTGCTGGAACAGGAAAAACATATTGCTCAATTGCAATGACCTTGGAAAAACTAAGAGGTTATTCTCTTGAAGAACTATATGATCAGATTCTAGTTGCAACTCCAACAGTTACTGTAAGCAATGAAAGTATTGGATACTTACCAGGAACTATTGACGACAAAATTGGACCTTATCTTGGAGGGATTATAGATAACATAAAAGCAATTTTCAGGGAAAAGAATATGGACTTAACAAACAGAGATTTGAAAGCAAATGCACAAGAACTATTTGAAAGGGGTTTCATTGAAATTCAACCAATAGGTTTTCTGCGTGGTAGGACAATACCAAGAACAGTATTTATAATTGACGAAACGCAAAACATTAGCCCAAGTGACATTCACGACATTGTCACAAGGGCAGCACAAGGTTCTAAATTCATCTTTTTGGGAGATCCAGACCAAGTTAACAACCCAAAATTAAACACAAGATATAATGCATTGGTATATCTTTCTGAAAAGATGAAGGGAAGTGTAAATTGTTGGCAAATTACATTGAATAGTGATAAATCAATTCGTAGCGCTTTGGCACAAGAAGCACTAAAAATCCTGTAACTCTAAATAATAGGGTATCCTAGTTGGATACCCTAAACTTATATATTTATACAAATTTTATTTTTAAAAGTAGTTAGGTATTTTAATATTTCCTACTTTATTTGGCTATATTTGGCAAATTATGTCGAAAGAAAATACTTGACAATGATGAAGAAGTAAAAAAGATGGCATTTTTACACGAAAAATGGGAAAGATATTATGAAAGTGGAATTGCAGATGCAAGAGAAAATTACCTTTTTTACTTTAACATAGCAGTACTTCCTCTCGCCTGGCACTACATTATTCATAAGATGAAGGGAAACTACAAACTTTTATATGTACACTTGACAAAAAGGGTAGAAAAGGTATATACATAAAATATAAAAAAATAAAGGAGAAGAACATGAAAAACCGGAAAGCGTTGGGAGAGTAACACACACACACACACACACACACACAAGTAAAA
>OLIW01002310.1_pt1 | contig 14477 bp, 18 predicted proteins | sample 1601321 | NCBI WGS metagenome assembly OLIW01 (sample SAMEA2452114, study PRJEB22498) | human gut metagenome | reverse complement strand
CTGTCTTTTGTATACATATAGAAGAAAGTTTCCATATAGCGATCAAAATTCTGCTGCAGTCCGTTGCAGACGTAGCAGGAGCAGTCCTTTTGCAGCGCCCAGGCAGCGACTGAATTCGATTCGGATGGCTGTTTTTTGATGCGGCTGATCAGAGAAGACTTTCCTGGTGTAAAATGAGCAGTCTGCCGGGAAAACTCTTTTAAAAGCTTCTGGTAATGCGTTTTCAGGATCAGGGAATTGCCGAGCGTATTGCCGAAATCAAACATTTTTTTCATGTGCGTCCGGCAGAAACCAATGTTGTCGGTCTGCTCGCGGATATCACTCTCCATATAGGAAGAAGAGCTGCCGAGCACAAAATTAATCATGTCCTGTTCCAGTTTCCGTTCGATAAAGCAGAACGGACATTCATCATTTTCGTTGACCGCATCGTTGAGCGGTATCGTGTAAAGTTTTTCTTTCATTGTAGTAGCTCCATTTCGTATGTAAATTTTATGTTGTGTATATTTTACCACAATAAAAAATTTGGAAAAAGAAAAGGATAACTTAATAGATCATATTACTTATCCTAATCTTATAAATGCGTTAAATAGTGCACCTAAGAAACAGCGTATAGAATTAAAGATTCATGATTTTGATTACCAATGTGCAATCTCCTGCCTTCCATTTGGTACAGCACTCTTCTTTGTAGATATTACTGCAATGAAGAATTCACAGAAGATGAGAGAAGAATTCTTCTCTAGTGTATCTCATGAATTAAAAACACCTATTACAGCTATTAGAGGTTATAGTGAATTATTATCACAAGGATTCATCAATGATGAAAATCAGAAGAAGATGATGCTTTCTAAGATTCAAACCGAAGTGACTAATATGTCTTCTTTAATTAATGATATCTTGATGTTATCTAGACTAGATAGTGATGATTTGATTGTTGAAAAAGTTCCTGTTAAGATGCAGGCATTAATGAAAGATATTTCTGAAGATTATGAAGGTCTATTAATAAAATATAATGTAGAGCTTCATATAGATGTAGAACCCATTACTTATATTGGAAATGGATCTCAAATAGAAACATTGATTTCTAATCTTGTAAGTAACGCTATTAAGTACAACAAAGAAGATGGTCATGTTTATGTTCATATTTATAGTAAGAAAGATAACATGATCATTGAAGTCAAGGATACAGGTATTGGTATACCTCTTGCAGACCAAGGCCGTATTTTTGAAAGATTCTACCGTGTTGATAAGGGACGTAGTAGAATCAAAGGTGGTACAGGTTTAGGTCTTGCCATCGTTAAGCATATTGTTTCTTATAATAAAGGAACAGTGAAATTACATAGTCAATTAGGAGAGGGGACTTGTATTACGATTACTCTTCCTAACAAATCATAAGCTGTCATCGTACAGCTTTTTTAATTAATTTTTCTAGACACCTATTAATAGTTGTTCTCCAGCACTTACTCAATACATCTTTTGATGGATAGTACTACAATATAGTTGTTCAAGGAAGGGGATGTTGATATGATTTTATTTCTATTATTTTTAGTTTTACTTGTACTAGGCATTGTGTATTTCATTAAATTAAAGAAAAACAATGAACCAAATGATAAGGCAAAAAAGACTTTAATGGCTTGCTTGCTTTCTTTGTATTATTTGTGATTCGCTGTGTATCAGTGGATGCATTTGTGATGCTTGGCTTCATCGCTTTTGTATTAGGCATCGGTTATCTTGTATATTACTTGTTTAAGAAACAGCCTAAGAAAAAAGCATTATGTATGATTCTTGCAGGTTTCTTGGTTTTTGCATATGCAGGCAGTATCAGTGATCCAGAACCAATTGAATCTTCACCTGAAGTAGCTACTACAAAGGAAGCTAAGAAGAAAAAGAAAGTAGAGAAAGTAGAAGTTGCTGATTTGAGTCAAACAGATGCACAGGCTTGGTGTGATCAAAATGGATTCTAGTTAAGTAAAGAAGAAGATTTCTCTGATAGTATTGCACAGGGAGGATTTATTAGTCAATCACCTCAGGCAGGTACACAATTAGAAAAGGGAAGTACTGTCACTGTTCATTATTCAAAAGGTAAAGAACCTACTATGGAAGATAAGAATGCACTCGCAAAAGCAGAATCTTACTCATCTATGATGCATATGTCTAAGGCGGCTATCTATGAACAGTTAACTTCAAGCTATGGAGAAAAATTCACTGCTGAAGAAGCACAATATGCGGTTGATCACCTACCACAGTAACTCTTTTAATAAAAGTATGAATGAAGCACAAATAAGTGCTTCATTTTTTGAAAATACACAGTTATTCCATAATAAATATGTATAATGCTTACAGGTGATAAAGCATGAAGATACTCTGGTTAATCGCACTTTTGTTGACAGGTGGGTGTTCAACACGTGCCAATTCAAATTATATTGCACAGGAAGTAAGAACATTCTATTCAGGTATGTTGAATGGGGAAGAAATTTCTATTACATGTGAAGATAGAGATTATAAGACAGCTTTCTTTAAAGAAATGAATAAGAACCTACATAAGAAGGAATTTAAGGATATTGATTCTTATGTAGTAAAAAAGAATTTAGATATTGCTTATACAATGAAGAAGGATAATAAGATTATGCGTTGTTATCATGGAAATATGAAGACAGGAGAGAATTCTTCTCTTAAGTATTTTCTTACTATTTCAGTTCCTAATAACGATTTAAGCAGTCCACGTGTAGAAAAGTCTACATTTATTTTTTCAGATAAGCGAAAGGTTGCGGTAAGTATAGAAGTAAACCAGGGTGATCATTATTGTAATGCTGTAGTGAAGGATACAAAAACTGAGAAAACTTATAAAGAATTTAAATATCGTTTTGACTCACAAGTCTAGAGTAAAATCTAGGCTTTTTGTGTATAATATATATAAGAGCGAAAGGAGATTGAAATGAATAGCGCTAAATTTTATAAAGTATCTTATGAACAATTTCGAACAGGAATGGAAAAGGAAGATGTAAAGGACATCTATGATGCGATTAAGCTTCCACGTCGTGCAACTAAAGGATCTGCAGGATATGATTTTTATACACCTATTGATATACATTTAGAGCCTGGAGAAACAGTAAAGATTCCTACAGGAATCCGTTGTGAAATGAATGAAAGATGGGTATTAATGATTTATCCTAGAAGTGGTTTGGGATTTAAATATCGTCTACAGTTAAATAATACTGTCGGTGTAATTGATAGTGATTACTTCTATTCAGATAATGAAGGTCATATCTTTATTAAGATGACAAATGATTCAAATGAAGGAAAAGTAGTTGATGTTCAGGCTGGCCAGGGTATTGCCCAGGGAATCTTCATGACATATGGTATTACTGAAGATGATGATGCCACTGAAACACGTAATGGTGGATTTGGATCAACAACTAAATAATTTATGAAATATAAATTTCTTCTTGCAATTATGTTACTTCTTTCAGGATGTAGTACACCTCCTAAAGAAGAAGTAAAGAAAGAGACACCAAGTGTTTCTTTTGTTGCTGTAGGAGATAATCTCTATCATCAATGTATGCTTGATGAAGCCAAGACTTCTAGGGGTTATGACTTTTCAAACTATTATAAGAATATTAAGAAGTATATCCAGGCAGATTATTGTTTTGTGAATCAGGAAACAATATTAGGGGGGGAGGAAAACCTTCTGGTTATCCTCTCTTTAATGCACCTGATAGTGTGGCAGATGATTTAGAAAAGGTAGGATTTAATATAGTGAATGGTGCTACCAATCATGCATATGATCAAGGGGCATCTGGCATATTACATTCCATTCAGGTATTTAATAGACATCCTCAGATGACTTATTTAGGACTCTATGAGAATGAGGAAGAGAAACAAAATATAAAGATAGTAGAAAAGAATGGTATTAGGATTGCATTTCTATCTTTTAATCAATATGTGAATGGTGTGACTTATCAGAAACAGTTACCTTATATGATTAATTTTCAGGAATCCACTATGATGGAGAATATAAAGTAAGCAAGAGAAAATGCGGATATTGTGATAGTATCCTGTCATTGGGGTATTGAGTATGATTATCATCCTAATACATTCCAGAAGAATATGGCTAAGCAGCTTGCAGATGCAGGCGCAGATGTGATTATTGGAACACATACACATACATTACAGGATGTAGAATATATTCAAAGAGCGGATGGTAAGCGTACATTAGTTGCTTATAGTTTAGGTGATTTTGTAAATGGCATGTTGGAAGAATCATGTCAATTAGAAGGTATGCTTTCTTTTGATATAGAAAAAAAGAAAATTAAGAATGTGGTATTCACACCACTTGTGAATTACTATACTTTAACAGGCAAAAAAGAAAGACATGATTTTTCTGTTTATCGTTTGAAGGATTATACGAATGAGTTAGTAGAGAAGCATGGTTTTCCTAATCTGACTATTCCTCATATGAAAGAAGAAGCAAAACAGAAAGTAAAGAATATCAAAATTGATATGTAAGGCATTCTTTGGAGGTTTATGATGAAGGATTATAGACGTTATCACTGTGATGAGAATAAACTTATTGATTATGGATTTAAGAAACAGGAGCATAATTATATATATAAGAAAGATATACTAGATGGTGATTTCAGGATAGAAGTCATTATAAATAGATAATATGAAATGACCTCCTAGTTGTCAAAACGTGGATTTAAACTCATAATAAGAATAGAAAACAAAAAGTGAGTTGTTACCATAACGACAATAGGAGGTCACTATGAAAAGTATAATTTATATTGGAATGGATGTCCATAAGAAGACATACAGTTTATGTGCATTATTGAAAGAAACTGGTGAGATTATTGGTGAAACTAAGATTCCTGCAGATGTCAGTCTTATCATCAAGTTTATTGAGAACGCCAAGAAATCAGTTGACAGTGATGATGTTCAGATCAAGACAGGCTATGAAGCAGGATGCCTTGGCTATTCTCTTTACTGGCAGTTAGCTGAAAAAGGTATTGAATGTGATATTCTTGCACCATCAACCATGCATCGTTCTGCAAAAAATAAAGTGGTGAAGAATGATAGAAGAGATGCGAAAAATATTGCAGCTAACCTAGCTAATGGAACTTATAAATCAGTTTATGTTCCAACAGACGAAGATGTAGAAATCAAAGAATACATAAGAATGATGCATGACTTTAAGATTGAACTAAAGAAGGTTAAGCAGCATATTAATGCATTCCTCTTGAGATTCGGTCATCATTATCCTGGCAAATCAAAATGGATTCCAGCTCATATTAAATGGCTTAAGGAACTTGAACTAAGTGATATGTATAGAGAAATACTTGATGAATATCTATCACAGCTTGAAATCCTAACTGAAAAGATAGAAAGATTTAAATATAGATTGGAAGAATTATCTCAGAAGGAAACATACAATGAGAAGATAGGTCAATTGCGCTGTATCAAGGGTATTGATACTACTGCAGCTATGACCATGCATGCTGAAACATCTGATTTTGATAGATTTCCTACTGCCAATGCCTTTGCGTCTTATTGCGGTCTTACACCAGGTGAAGATTCAAGCGGTGAATCTTATCATAGGCTGAGCATCACCAAGCAAGGAAACAGTATGATTAGAACGACTCTCATAGAAGCTGCTCAGGTACTTGTAAGAGGGACTATAGGCAAAAAAGGCAAAAAAGTGAAATCAAAACAGAAAGATCAGGATGTAAAGGTTATAGATTATGCAGACAAGGCAGTTATTAGATTACAGAAGAAATATCATCGTATGATTTTTAGAGGAGTTAAAAGAAATATCGCAATTACAGCAGTCGCAAGAGAGCTTGCATGTTTTGTATGGGGAATAGAGACAGGTCATATCTCATAATAATCTTTATTAATATTTCAAGTTTAAAAGAAAGGAAATGAAGTGCCGTTAAATAGACAAAATACTCCAACATCGAAGGCATAGATGGACTTCAAATTAATAGTACAGGTTCAGCTATCTAAGATAAATACTTTATGGCGTTGTGATTTCTTACTGAAAGTCGCGATTTAGTGAGAATAATAAAAGCAATGATCCATGTTGATAGATTATAGAGCTGTCGACGAACCATTAACTTTTTGGTATCCAATCCACGTATTACAGTTTGGTTAACTGTCGCAGAATCTATATGATTTGAGGTCTTTCTATGCCCTTGATGATAAAACTTAATAGAAATGTTGTGAGAGTTTATTTATGTCTTGACAACGGTCATTTCATAACAGTATTTTAGATGCAAAGGTTTATGATACTGATACAGATGAAGAATATACAAATATTCATCTGGTAGGTAAGCAGGGAAAGTTTGTACAAAAAGTGAGAACTGCATATGAAGACTGTATAGAGGATATATTGAATCATTGTTTTGTATATGATTATTTTATTTTTCCTCAATCTAAACGTTTGATGCATCTTATTGAAGAAAAGTATCATGTTCTTCCAGATTGTCCTTTTACTAATGGTGATTTATTTGTATTTAGAAATAATGATAAGTGGTTTGGACTTATTATGCATACAGACTATTCTAAGTTTTGTGATAAACAAGGAGAAATAGAATGTTTGAATATTAAGATTTCTATGGATACAGTGAATCATCCTTCTATCTATCCAGCTTTTCATATGAATAAGAAACATTGGATCAGTATACTATTAGATGAAACATTGAGTGATGAAGATATCATGTCTCTTGTTGATCAAAGCTATCATACTACTGTGATATGTGAAGATTGGGTTATTCCTGCTTCTCCTAAACGTTTTGATTTAATAAAGGCATTTCATCAAAGCGATTATATAAGATGGCATCAGAAAGGGAATATTCATCAAGATGCGAATGTATATATCTATTATGGTGCTCCTTATTCTGCAATTATGTATAAGTGTCAGGTAGTAGAAAGTAATGAAACAAGTATGCTTCTTAAACGTCTAAAAACATATGATCCTACTCTTTATCCATTGGAAGTACTTAAGACATATCAATTAAGAACTATAAGAAGTGCTAGGCATATTCCTAAAGAATTAAATGAGTATATAGGAAATACCGATAAATAAGTGAATTATCTAGTAAATATGATATAATAGGCAAAGGCAAAGGGGGCTTTGGGAATGAAAGTAGAATATTATAAAGAGTACAGTCCATGTCTTGAAAGAGATATGGAATATAAGGTGTATGGACATGCGGGAACACCTATACTTGTATTTCCATCACAGAACGGTAGATTTTTTGATTTTGAAAACAATGGCATGGTCGCTACAGTAGAAGACCTTATTGATAATGGGAATATACAATTATTCTGCTGTGATAGTATTGATCTAGAAACATGGAGTGAAGAAGGCGGTCATGATGTTGGATCTCGTTCACATATGTTAGAACAATATTATCATTATATTGTAGATGAATTAGTACCTAGAATTATTGATATTAATGCGATGTGTGGTACACATGCAAAGGGTATTTATACTACAGGATGTTCATTAGGTGCATCACATGCAGCTAATTTCTTATTTAGAAGACCGGATATTTTTAGTGGATGTATCGCATTAAGTGGATATTATGATAGTGATTTATTCTTCCATGATTATGTGGATGATAATGTTTATTGTAATAGTCCTATTAAATATATTGAAGGTATGAGTTATGATCACCCATATGTAGAAATGTATAGAAAACGTCGTATCGTATTATGTTGTGGCCAGGGTGCTTGGGAAGACGAAATGGTTCGTTCAACTAGTAGAATGAAAGAACTATTGGAATATAAGAATATTCCAGCATGGATTGATTTCTGGGGATATGATGTAAACCATGATTGGGATTGGTGGAGAGTACAGTTCCCATATTTTGTAAAGAGAGTAATCTAGGAGGAGAAGAATAGATGAACGTCGTATTTATATCACCACATTTTCCAGAATATTATCATAATTTCTGTTCGCGTTTAAAAGATCGTGGTGTGAATGTATTAGGTGTTGGAGATTGCCCATATGATATAATCAGTGATGACACAAAGAATTCATTGACTGAATATTACTATGTAGGTTCTTTAGAGAATTATGATGAAGTATATCGTGCATGTGCTTATTTCTCTAGTCATTATGGAAAGATTGACTGGATTGAATCTGAAAATGAATACTGGCTAGAATTAGAAGCAACATTAAGAAGAGACTTTAATGTGACTACTGGTCCACAGATTCAGGATATGCGCTGGATGAAATTTAAATCAGCTATGAAGGAAGTATATAAGAGTGCTGATTTAAAGGTGGCTGACTATATTAAGTTAGATACACTTGATGAAGCTTTAGAGTTTACTAAAAAGAATGGTTATCCAGTGATTGTAAAGCCTGATAATGGTGTAGGAGCAACTCATACTTATAAATTGAAAGATGATGAAGAATTAAAAGACTTCTATAATCATAAACAGGATTATATTGATTATATTCTAGAAGATTTTGTGCCTGGTGATGTTGTAACATTCGAAGGTGTGACTGATAAGGATAAGAATATTTTATTCTCTACAAGTCATTATATGGATACTTCTATTATGGATACAGTCAATGATGCATCTGATATCTATTTACATTCTGAACCTGTAGAAGGTAAACCTATTTATGAAATTGGTGAAAAGGTTGTTAAAGCATTTGATACAAGAAGCCGTTTCTTCCATTTTGAATTCATTAAATTATCTGAAGATAAACCAGGATTAGGTAGAAAAGGTGATTTAGTTCCTCTAGAAGTGAATATGAGAGCACCAGGTGCTTTTATTCCTGATATGATGAACTATGCTTATGATGTAGATACATATACTATTTGGGCAGATATGATGATCTATAATACTTGTTTCTATGAAATTGAAAGAAAGTATTATGTAGGTTATGTAGGAAGACGTCTTGGTATTGATTATGAATTATCTGATGCAGAAGTTGCTGATAAGTATAGAGAATATATCAAGATTGAAGCAGATATTCCTCAGGTTCTTGCACAGGCTGAAGGTAACCATATATTTGTTTTCCGTGCTAAAACTAAAGCAAAGTTAAATGAAATTACTAAGGCGATTATTGCACATAAGAAGAAAAAGGCTGCATCTAAGAAAGCAGTCAAGAAGACAGTGAAAGCTGTGGCTAAAAAGGTAGAAGAAGTTAAAGAGCCTGTAAAGGAAGCAGTGAAGGAACCGGTTAAAAAGACCGTAAAAGCTGTGACTAAGAAGGTTGAAGAAACTAAAGAACCAGTTAAAGCAGTTGTGGAAACAAAGAAAGCAGAAGTAAAAGCAGCTGTAGAAGATACAGTAAAGGTAGTAGAAGAGAAGAAAGAAGAACTAAAAGAAGTAGTTAAGAAATCTCCTCGTGCTAGAAAAGCTGTTAAGAAACCTAGACATAAATCTAAAAAGCGTTAATTAAGAAACTGTGATGAAATGATTTCATTTCTGATCAGTTTTTTCCTTTATTTGTTTTCTGTATATACAATGTGTTGACTGTTAATTGAGTGATGTTTATAATAGTTGAGAAGGAGTTTATGAACTATGAAAAAAACAACACTAACAGTGGCGACAGCACCCAAAACAAGCACTTTTCAGATGCGTATTAATCCAGAAATCAAAGCACAGGTAGAAGGAATCTATGCACAATGTGGTATGACACTTACTGATGCTATTAATGCATTTATTCAGCAGTCTATTAATGTAGAAGGAATGCCTTTCTTAGTAACCGCAAATAGTAAACAGGCATTAAGAGAACAGGCAATCTCTCAGTTAATGATTGAATTAGATAAAGGTGAAAAAGCACCTGCAGATGATAGTATTTCTGAAGAAGATATCTTAAAAGAATTTGGAATTGAACTATGAATCTAAGATATACAAGACAAGCACGTGCTGATTTAAGAAACCCTATGCGTTTGAATCCAAAGATAGTGAAACTATGTGCTGTATTAAAAACACACCCTGAAATAGGTGGTCAGCTATCTAATAGAACTGGATGGACAACAGATCTTTATTATGTCATTGCAGGAAAATATAGTATTTTTTATAAATATGATCATGACACAGTAACAATCATCCGTATTCTAACAAATGAAGAAAAATATATGAATGTCATTTTTGGTGATAAGTAAAAAAGGATTGAATAAACTCAATCCTTTTTTAGTGCTTCTTCCATTGTTTCTTCACCAAGAAGATTATCAGATACCTTGATCTTATAGACAGAACTTAAGATACATTTATTATATATGTCTGGTAGTTCTGAGTCTAAATAATTTGTCTTAAGGATACGCTCAAATACGTCACAATACATATTATAGAATTCAGATAATTCTTTCTGACTCTGTTGTAATTGAATAAGCTTAGAAATCTCATCTAAAGAGAAGACCGACTTTAATAAACAAATTAATGTGAAATAAGCAATCTGTTCTCTTTCATATTTCTTCTTTATAGGTGCTTTTACTAGCTTATGTTTGACATAGTTATTGATCATTGTTTTTGTGATAATAGCGTCATTGTCATTTTTTAAGAAAGACAAACTCTTTTCTATAATAGATACAACCTGATCTATATAGAGTGGAAAATCTGGTATTTCTTCCCATCTAGAAATATGTACATTATCGTAATTCATTTTCATCACCTACTTAAAAACTATCATTTATTGTATTTGTTGTCAAATCATCTAGACTATAAAACAAACTGTATATATTTTTCTTTATCTGCTATAATTTGGTTGGTGATGAAAATGAAAAACAAATTTAGTTTAAGATCAATTATAGTCATTATTGTGTTAGTTATTGTTGTGTTTGTGGGTGGTATGTACTTTGGAGGACGTAGTACACCAGCTAAAGAAGAAATCACTTCAACAGCTTTAACACAGAAAATAAGAGATATTAATGAATTAGCTGTATCTGAATATGATTATACAAAAGTAGGGAAGTTTTCTAATTCATTAAAGTTTAATGGCTGGACTGTTCCTTTAACACAGAAGTCTTTCTTAATTACTTATGAAGGTAAGATGAAAGCAGGTGTTGATCTTTCTGATGTACAGGTAGAAAAAACAAATAATAAGATTATCGTGAAAACATCTGCAGTAAAGATCTTATCTAATGAAATCGATGAGAATTCTATTAAGGTTTATGATGAAACAAAGAACATCTTTAATCAGATTTCTATTACAGACTATAAGACTTTCGCGAAAGAACAGAAGAAGAAAGTAGAAAAAGAAGCGATTAAGAATCAGTTCTTAGAAAAGACTGAAACTAAAGTGAAGAAAGCCATTAAAGATCTTATTTATATGACTGTAGATCAAGAACAGTATGAAGTAGAGGTAGAAGTGAGTGAATAAGCTAGAAGTATGTTGTGGCAGCTATGAGGATGCAATGAATGCATATCATGGTGGTGCGAAAAGAATTGAATTAAATAGTGCGTTAGCGTTAGGTGGATTAACACCTACTATTGCATCATTAGAACTTATTAAGAATAATACAGATCTAGAAGTTATTTGCATGGTAAGACCCAGAGGTGCAGGATTTGTATATAATGAATTACAATCTGAACAGATGATTATCGAAGCAGAAGAACTATTAGAACATGGGGCTGATGGTATTGCGTTTGGGTTCTTGGATCCTGATGGTAAAATCAATAGTGCACGTACAGGTGAAATGGTCTCTATTATTCATAGTTATGGTAAGACTGCAGTATTTCATAGAGCTTTTGATGTATGTGATAATCCAGATGCAACAATTCATAGATTAATTGAATTAGGTGTGGATAGAGTACTTACAAGTGGTATGAAGTCTACTGTGAGTGAAGGAGTTCAGCTTATTAAGGAACTGCAGGAGAAATATGGCAATCAAATAGAAATATTGGCAGGTTCTGGAATTAATGAAACAAATGTCGTAGACATTATTCACTATACAGGTATTCATCAGGTTCATTCTTCATGTAAGAATTGGAGAGCAGATCCTACTACAGCCAATGATTATGTATCATTTAGCTATAATGGTATTAACTATGATTATGTAGATAAAGAGAAAGTGAAGAGAATGGTTTCACTTGTAGAGGAGGCTTAATTATGCAGCAGTATTGTGAAATTGCGACACCTAAGGGTGTTATGAGAGGATTCTTCCATGTGCCTCATAGAAAAGAATTCCCTGTATTATTAATATTCCATGGTTTTACAGGACAATGCACAGGAACTAAGTTTTCCTATGTTTCTTTATCACGTTTATTAGAAGCGCAGGGTGTCGGTACTTTAAGAATGGATTTTCTAGGTAGTGGTGAATCAGATCTTACCTTTAAAGAAATGACATTTGATGATGAATTATCATGTGCACGTATTCTATTAGAAGAATTAAAGAAGATGCCTCAAGTAACAGATATATATGTCTTAGGACATTCTATGGGTGGTGCAATTGCGAGTGAACTTGCTAAAATTTATCCTGAAGATATTAAAAAACTTGTATTATGGGCTCCTGCCTTCAGTTTACCAGATTCTTTAGACTATCTTACAGGATCAGTAGAAGAAGCACCTGTTTATGATCATAATGGATTTGAAATCAGCGATGCTTTTGTAAAGGATATGCTTCAAAGAGATTTCTATAAGAACTTAGATACATATAAGAATGATTTATTAGTCATTCATGGAACTGAAGATAAAACAGTACCTTATGCAATCAGTGAAAGATATACAAAACTATTTGGTAAGCAGATGATTTTCCATCCAGTTGTTGGTGCATCTCATAATTATGATAATGCGGATCATATTCATGAAGTTCTTTCTACAACTTATAAATTCTTAAAAGAACAGGTTATGTAAGCCTGTTCTTTTTTGAAAAAGAGTTGAGTTATTCAATATTTAATAAATTTTCTCATCTTGAAAATTACAAATAATCTATATAATTGAAAAAATAAAGCAATTCTCAATATAAAATGTTTTCTAGTTTGCTAGTAATGAAGCATTTGACACTTTTTTGACACTTTTTGAACCAAAAACGGCATTTATAGCCTGTTTTTGACTGTCTTCATTTACATGAGTGTAAACGTCCATTGTAGTATTAACATTTGAATGTCTTGCTAGTTCTTTTGTTACTTGTGGGCTTATTCCCTCATTGGCTAAGTTACTAATAAATGTATGTCTTAGCATATGAAAATGAAAGTATATGTTTAATTTGTTGCAACATCTAATTAAAGTGTTTTGACATGAACAAGGCAAAATATAATTACCCTCCACATCACAAATAACATGATCATAAGGATTTACCTTGAACCAATCCACCAATATTTCTTTTAGTGGTTCAGCAAGTGGAACTACTGCATTGCTAGAGTTGGTTTTTAGTTTAGTGGTGGTTTTTAATGTTTTTGTTTGCGCCTTGATATAATCTAGTTGCTTATTCATATGAATTTCATTGTTAGTAAAATCAAAGTCACTCTTTTCAAGTGCTAAGACTTCACTTAGTCTAAAACCTGTATAATAGCCTATATACAAAGAAATGATTACAGAATCATTTTTAAATGAATCATGACAACGCCTAGACTTGAGCGCTTGAACTATTGTTTCTAATTCTTGATATGTAATAGTCTTTTTCTTTTCCATTGGTTCAATTCCTGTTAGATCTACCAGAGAGACAGGGTTATTTTCAATGTAGCAACATTTACAAGCATATTTGAATACATTGCTTAGAATCTTTTTGATATTGAATTGAAGACCTTGAGACATAGAAGAGCAGTTGTTGAAATACTTCTGTAATGTTGGGTACTTGATTTTTGATAGTTGATAGAACCCTAACGCCTGTTTAATATGATTTTTATAAATGCTATCATATTGCTGTATTGTTGCTTTAGATACTTTTTTCTTTTTAAAGGTCTCAAAGTAATCATTAAACACTTGATCAAGAGTTAAATTACATTCTTCTTTTAAAAAGCCGTCTTTTTCTATCTGGGCTTTTACTAGTGTTTCATGTGTCTTTGCTTCTCTTTTGGTCTTAAAACCACCTTTTCTATAGGTGCACGTTATACCTAGTTCGTTTTTATAAGGAAAATAGACTTGATATGAAACGCCTTTTTTCCCTTTTCGTTCTCTAATACTCATGATACTTTTATCCTCCTTAAACGTTGATTTTTACAAGCCCAAAACGTATAATAGGAGTGCACGAGGGCACTTTTAAACATTGGGCTTTAGTGCTTTTGGTTAATCGCTTCTTTCTGTCTTTGGTCGGTCGGAAAGAAGCATTTTTTTATTTAATGCTTTCTAGACTTCTTTCAAAGTTAAAAGCTAACATACTTTTTCTATCTTCAATAATGCATTTTAATTTTTCAAAGTCCACGTATTGGGCTTTTTTTTCTATTTCTGCAGAATACTCTATAGGTTCATTAATATTCCAATAATCAATATTCATTTCTTCAAGGTCGGTTAACTTTATTAAGGCTATTTTTTGAGGGAATTCATTAAAAAGTTTTACTGTTGTTACCCATGGAATCCA
>OLIW01002299.1_pt1 | contig 14536 bp, 11 predicted proteins | sample 1601321 | NCBI WGS metagenome assembly OLIW01 (sample SAMEA2452114, study PRJEB22498) | human gut metagenome | reverse complement strand
CACGTATGCGACAAACAATGAACTTGGATTTGATTATCTGCGTGATAACATGGTTGTATACAAGGAGCAGCTTGTACAGAGAAGTCTTCATTATGCGATCATCGATGAGGTGGATTCGGTATTGATCGATGAGGCGAGAACACCACTTATCATTTCCGGTCAAAGTGGCAAGTCAACTAAATTGTATGAGATGTGTGATATTTTCGTAAGACAGTTGACCAAAGGTACTGCAAAAGAACTTTCCAAGATGGATATTCTCATGAATGAGGAACAGCAGGAAACCGGAGATTATGTTGTCGATGAAAAGGATAAAAATGCAAATCTGACAGAAGAAGGTGTGCGCAAGGCAGAGCGTTTCTTCCAGGTAGAGAACCTTGCAGATCCGGACAACTTGGAATTGCAGCATAATATCAACTTAGCGCTTCGTGCACATTCTTTGATGCATCGCGACAAAGATTATGTGGTAAAAGACGATGAGGTTTTGATCGTTGATGAGTTTACGGGACGTATCATGCCGGGACGCCGTTTTTCGGATGGTCTGCACCAGGCGATCGAGGCGAAAGAGCATGTTAAGGTCAAGAGAGAGAGTAAAACACTGGCAACGATCACGTTCCAGAACTTCTTTAATAAATATGAGAAGAAATCCGGTATGACCGGTACTGCGTTGACTGAGGAAAAAGAGTTCCGTGAGATTTACGAGATGGACGTTGTTGAAGTACCTACCAACAAGCCGATTGCGCGTATTGACTATAATGATGCAGTATATAAGACCAAAGAGGATAAGTTCAATGCCGTTGTTGCTGACATTGTAGAGGCTCACAAGAAGGGGCAGCCTGTTTTGGTCGGTACGATCACAATTGATACTTCTGAGTATCTGAGTGCTAAACTTCAGAAAGCAGGCATTCCGCATAAAGTCTTGAATGCGAAGTTCCATGAGTTGGAGGCAGAGATTATTGCAGATGCCGGACAGAAGGGTGCCGTTACGATCGCAACGAATATGGCCGGTCGTGGTACCGATATTAAGCTTGGCGATGGGGTTACGGAACTTGGTGGTCTGAAGATCATCGGTACGGAGCGACATGAGTCTCGTCGTATTGATAACCAGTTGCGCGGTCGTGCCGGACGTCAGGGAGATCCTGGTGAATCCAGATTCTACATTTCTTTGGAAGATGATCTGATGCGTCTTTTCGGCTCAGAGCGAATCATGGGACTGTTTGATGCTATGCCGGACGGAGAGCAGGTAGAGCACAAGATGCTTTCCAGTGCGATCGAAAATGCACAGAAGAAGATTGAGGGTAACAACTTTGGTATTCGTAAGAATTTGCTGGAGTTTGACCGTGTTAATAATGAGCAGCGTGAAGTGATCTATAAAGAGCGTCGTCGTGTTCTGGATGGAGAGAGTATGCGTGATACGATCTACAAGATGATCACCGATGAAGTGGAAAATTGCGTAAATTCAGTCATTCCGGAGGATGGCAGTGCAGAAGACTGGGATGTACAGGAGTTAAATAATGTCTTGCTTCCGATCATACCGTTGAAGAGAATTCAGCTTGACGACGAGATGTTAAAACATGGTACCAGAGAGGATCTGGCACAGAAACTCAAAGAGGAAGCCGTTAAGGTATATGAGGCAAAAGAGGCAGAATTCCCTGATCCGGATCAGATCCGTGAGGTTGAGCGAATTATTCTGTTGAGAGTTATTGATAACAAGTGGATGGATCATATCGATGATATGGATCAGCTTCGTGAAGGTATCGGATTACAGGCATATGGACAGAGAGATCCGGTTGTGGAATACAAATTCGCCGGATTTGATATGTTCAATGCAATGATTGATTCGATCACAGAGGAGACTGTAAAAGCGCTCACACATATCAAGATCGAGCAGAAAGTAGAGCGTGAGCAGGTTGCTAAGGTTACCGGAACGAATAAGGATGAGTCTCAGCCGGCACAGCCAAAGCGCCGTACAACCAAGAAGGTACAGCCAAACGATCCGTGCCCATGCGGTTCCGGACGTAAGTACAAACAGTGCTGCGGACGCCGTGCATAATAAGTATTATAGTGCCTTCCGATTCACGGATCGTGAGCCGGAAGGATATAATTGATAAAATATAGAAAGAGGTGAGTTGGTATGGTAGAGTTTGACAGAGTCAAAATGACGCTTGCAAACTATGAACAGCCACTGCTTGAAATGGGGAATTCACTTTGACCTCGCTAATAAACGAGATCGAGTGGAAGAACTGGACAAGACAATGGAAGATCCGGGATTTTGGGATGACCCGGAACATTCTGCCAAGATCGTGCAGGAGTCCAAAAAGCTGAAATCCGTGATAGAACGCTATGAGTCATTGGAGAGCGCCCGCGATGATATTTTGATGTTGATTGAGATCGCGGAGGAAGAAAATGATGTCAGCGTGTTGGAGGAAGTAGAAGATTCACTGCAGCAATTTGAGCAGGAATATGAATCCCTGCGTATTGAAACACTTTTGAGTGGAGAATACGACAAAGACAATGCAATATTAACGCTTCATGCCGGTGCCGGTGGAACAGAAAGTTGCGACTGGGCAAGTATGTTGTGCCGTATGTATCAGCGCTTTGCAGAAAAGCATGGATTTGAAGTTGAAATGCTGGATTTTCTGGATGGTGATGAAGCGGGTTATAAATCAGTTACGCTGCAGATCAATGGCGCAAATGCGTATGGTTATCTGAAATCAGAGCATGGAGTGCACCGTTTGGTGAGAATCTCACCGTTTAATGCAGCCGGCAAACGGCAGACATCCTTTGTATCCTGTGATGTCATGCCGGATATCGAAGAAGATCTTGATGTTGAGATCGCAGATGATGATATTCGTATCGATACATATCGTTCCAGTGGAGCGGGTGGTCAGCATATCAATAAGACTTCTTCTGCAATTAGAATTACCCATTTCCCGACAGGGATCGTGGTACAGTGCCAAAATGAACGTTCACAGCATATGAATAAGGATAAGGCAATGCAGATGCTCAAGGCAAAGCTGTATATTTTAAAACAGCAGGAGCAGTTGGAAAAGGCGAGCGGTATCCGAGGCGAATCCAAAGAGATTGGCTGGGGAAGCCAGATCCGTTCCTATGTGCTGCAGCCGTATACCATGGTCAAAGATCATCGTACCGGTGCTGAGATCGGTAATGTGCAAGACGTTTTGGTCTGGCCATAAGGATACAGCGTATACCTTATTACCGGAATCATCAGATGGGCAAAGCTTCTGCATGTTCTTCAGCATTTTGTGGTAATCCTGAAGGTTTTTAACCTTTGGATAACCAAGTTTCTTGTAAAGATCCCAACGAGTATCCCATGTATAGAAGAAGGACTCATGATCTTTACTGTTCAATGCCACGTTAGCACCAAAACCATAAAGCTTGTCACTGGCACCATTTGTGATCGTCTTTGTCAACTCTTTGTTTTTCTTAAGAGCATCCGGCATGTTTTTCTTGATGTATGGACCGTACTCATCTAATACATTGTCATCTTCCCATCCGAATAATAAATTATTCTTTACGGCCAAAGGATACTTATCATTATCAGCACCCCATACAACAATATCACCTAAGTTACCACTTGTCATACGTGTCTCAAACACGCCATCTCCCTCAGGAATGATATTCAACTCTACGTTGAATTTCTTCTTAAGGATGTCTGCAGACCAACCGATCTGCTTTCCGGAGAAGTTTGCCAACTGACTGTATACGTTCAATTTGATAACTTCGTTCTTTTTGCTTCCACAACCTGTTAATGCAGATGCAGAACCAATTACCATACTAGAAGCCAACAGTACAGAAAGTAACTTCTTTGAAAAAAGTTTTCTCATAATTTTCCTCCATTCTGAAGTGTTTTAATTCTTCTTATTATTAAGTTCGAATGGCATTACACCATTCGAACTCATTCACTTTACGATTTGGTTCACTAAACCATCAGTGTACCAATATACATTAACCCTTTACAGCACCAAGCATAATACCTTTTTCGAAATATCTCTGCATGAAAGGATATACGCAAAGGATAGGGATAACAGATACCATGGCTACCGTGTACTTGATAACCTTGGTATTCAATGCAGCAGCTGCTGCATCTGATGTCTGTGCACCGGTTGTAGAGTTCATGATCGAGCCCAAGTTACTTGATGTGTTCAAGTAGGTATACAATCTATGCTGCAATGTAAACAACTTAGCGTTACCCTGCATGTAAATCAAGGAATCCTGGAAGGAATTCCAATGACCTACCGCACCGAAGATTGCGATTGTAGCAAGAATCGGCTTACTCAAAGGTCAGATCAACTTGCGAAATACTACCATATATGATGCACCATCAATAAATGCACTCTCTTCCAACTCGCCCGGTATAGACTCTATATACGTCTTAACGAGGATAATGTTGTACGGAGCAACAATTCCTGGGATGATGTATACCCAGTAGTTATTTGTAAGACCTAACATAACTAAGTTCAAGTATGTTGGGATCAAACCAGCGTTAAAATACATTGTGATAACGAGGAAACGATACCATAAACTTCTATGCCACATTTCCTGCTTTGTCACCAAGTAACCAACGAATGCAGAAGCAAGTACCATCAATGCAGTACCAAGAATCGTTCTGCTGACAGATACCAAGAACGCATTTCCCAGATCACCAACTTCACGCAATTTCAAATAGTTATCAATATTCAGTCCCTTCGGGTAGAAATTGATCATACCCTTTTTAACCAGATCATTACTTGAAATCGTATTGATAAACAAGTAATAGAACGGGAAGATACATGTTAATGTAAACACTGTAAAGAATATATAGTTGAGTACATCAAAGACAACGTCTCCGACAGATCTCTTGTACATTCTTTTATGTTTCTTGTTGTACTCTTTTTCTCTTTTAGCATCTAACTTTTCCTGTGCTGTCTTAGCCATACGATTTCACCTCCTATACAATACTCTCGCCGCGCAATGCCTTAGATACACTATTAGCACCAAACAGCAACGCTACGCTGACAACGGATTTTGCCATACCAATTACCGTGGATAGCGGGATACTACCGCCATTAATACCTAAGTCGTATACCCACAGATCCAATACACGGATCGTATCCATGTTGTTCGGGTTACGGAATACAAGGTACTGATCCAAACCATTGCTCAAGCAGCCTGCGATTGCCATCAACAGCAATACGAAGAATGTAGGAAGCAAACCAGGTAAAGTAATGTGACGCATCTTTTGGAATCGACCGGCACCATCTACTGTTGCCGCCTCATATAAGGACTGATCGATACCGGAAATACCTGCGATGTAGATAATAGCACTCCAACCTACACCTTTCCATGTTCCCCATGCCCACATCTTAAGCCATGTATGCTTAGAACTCATCAACCACGCTTTACCCTGTGCGTTCTGTGCAATAACACCAATCTCCTTCAAGAATGTGTTAATGAAACCATCTGTAGAGAAGATAGCCAATGCAACCGCATACACAAGTACCCAGCTGATAAAGTTAGGAATCGTCGTGAATGTCTGTACAAAACGGCGGAATCTCAAGTTCTTCATCTCGCAAAGGAAGATTGCAAAGATCATAGGAAGCCAGCTGGTACCCACTCCCAAGAAACTCATGATCAATGTATTTCTCATGGTATTGATCATATCAGTACGTGTAGCTGAGTTCTGGAACAAATATGTAAACCACTTGAATCCTACGAAGCTACTCATAGAAAGCGTATCTCCTGATTTATAATCGAAGAACGCATATCTCCAACCATACAAAGGCAGGTAGCAGAATACAAATGCTAATGCAATGAATGGAAGGAACATAAGGAATAACTTATACTTTGATTCCATCTCATACTTCTCACCCTTGTCAACACTAGGAAGAGAAATAAATACAACAATTGCTGTAATAAGCATAATAGCTGTTAATACTGCATAACCATAAAATGCTGTTGGGATCTGAGGTAAGATCTTGTTAGCCTTTGTTGGATCTGTAGAAGAATTTACCAGCATATAACTCACTACAGTTACAACTAATCCAAGTGTCTCAGCGACTGAGCCACCCAACGTAAACTGAGCACCTGTTTTCTGCATTCTCAGATTACCGAGGGACATACAAGCTCCCACGCCGAGTAAAATGATACCGATCACCAATATAATAGATGCAATCATTACAACGGCAAAGCTGCTTTCATTGACCCAGTTCATACGGAACGCTCTGGCGAACTCACTTGTCAAACTGTTGTAGGATACTGCTGATGTAAACAGGGATACATTTGAACTGATCATCTTAGCAACTCTAGTTGGATTAAATGTCGGGAAAAATGCACCAACGATCAACAGAATTGTAATGATTCTCTGACAGATGTATAGTCCTGAAGCAGCTCCTTTCTTGTTTTCTTTGTCTTTCATAAATAACCTCCTCGTATTATTTATCGTGCGCTAAGTGCTTTTTAGTGCAAAATTGCTCAAAATCACACCAACGTAGTTACTTCATCATGTAATTATACCTAAAGAATTCGTTAAAAAATACCATAATCTTTCAAGAAAAAATACACGATTTTTTCACACTTTTAACAAAAAATATATAAATTTTTGTGCAATTTATCAAATTTGAGTAAGATTTCCACGATTTTGATTTTCTATAAGGATCAAAGGGGCAAAAGTTCAAAAAAATAGCCTGTTAGGGAAATTCAGACCTTTTCACACTTTAATCCTATAAATCAAACAGAAAGGGAGAGATGAGACAATATTGTCTCACCTCTCCACACGATCACTCTCCCAAATGGGATATGCGTTTCATTAGTCTTTCTTTCTCTTAACAACTACTACGATACCTGCAATCACTACAACTGCAACTACTACGATAGCTGCTACTGCTCCACCACTGATAGAAGAAGAGCTACTGCTGCTGCTAGAAGATGAAGAAGATGCGTCTGCTGCAGGCGTTGGTGTTGCTTCTACTGCATCAGGATTATCAACGTCAAATCCGCTAACCTTGAATGTGATCTCTACAGAATCATTAGGTGTTCTAACGCTTGGGCAACTAGGATAAGCACCATTATCCTTCTGATATGAGTTAAATGGATCAAAACGGAACAATCCACTCTCATCTGTGTACTCTGTTGGAACGAAGATGTCGTCCTGAAGTGTTACAGATGTATTATCGATCTTAAGCTTCCAGTCCGTTACCTGGATCTTGCCGTCTTTGTATGCAGACATCGGAATATCTGTACTTACATACAGCATGGACATTACTGCCTGCTGGCTGCTCTCTGCACTTGTTAATACACCGCCCAAATCCTTAACGCCAACTGTGTAAACACCGTTGCCTTTAATCTCAGCATCTGTTACAGTTGCACCTGGAACTTCTGAATTTGCATTGTCTTTACTCTGATACATCTTACCTTCATAAGCACCGTTTGGAAGATTTTTACCATTCAAACCATTCTCTTCCTGATACCATTCATCACGGAAGATCCAAGACTGTGTCTGCTGTAAACCAAAGTATGCATGATATGTAGTCTTACCAGATGCATCGAATGCAGCCTTTGCTGCTTCCTTTGCTGCTTTGCTGACTGTTCCTGCACTTGCATTTGGTGCAGATGTTACTGCAAATGTCAACGCCATTACGCTGGCAGAAGCGATTGCAATGATTTTTCTAATTGATTTTCTCATTGTTATTCCTCCTAATCAATATATTTGTTTGCTTTTCGTTTTGCTGCCTGCAAAACTATTCACTTGCTTATTTTAGCAGAACGAAGCGATATTAAAACCATAATTATTAGACATATTTACCCGAAAAATTCCTTGCCACGTATATTTTTTTCATATTTTTACCAAATAATTGTCCTGTTTTGGATGCGATTTTTGCCAATAACCGCTATTTATTATGGTAATTCCTGCTCATCACTTCGCTCGATTGCTGTCGAAGCATTCTTCGGGATCCGTATTGTCACAACTGTCCCCTCATTCAAACGGCTATCCACCTTTACTGCATACTCTTTTCCATACTGCATGATCAATCGCTGATTCACATTGCTGATCCCAATATGCCCCCTGCTTCCATCTGTTTGTGTCAATGAGTGGCGCAATTCACCCAATTGATAATAATTCATCCCAGTTCCATTATCAATCACTTCTATAATAATGTCTTTTTCATCTTGAGACACTTTCACTTCAAGCCTTCCGTCCTTCGGTTTATTTTCCAGACCATGTATAAAGGCATTCTCCACAAACGGCTGAATGATGAGTGGCATCACTTCCTGCGTCATATCTACGTCATCATCTACCACAATTTCGGAATGGATACGATCCCCAAAGCGATAGTCCTGTATCCTCATATAATTATCGATCAGTTCTATTTCCGATTGCAAACTTACCAGCTTATGACTGACCTGTATATTCCGCCGCATGATCTTTGCAAGCATTTTGACCAGATCTTCAATCTCCGGCTGATGATTAACCCTCGCCTTCATTCTGATCGTTTCTAATGTATTGTATAGGAAGTGAGGGTTAATCTGACTAGCTAACATTTTAAATTCAACTTCCTTTTGCCGTGTATGCATTTTCTCTTTCTGCACTTTTTCTTCTACCATTGATTCTGTCAGATTTTGGATATCGTCCATCATCGTTCCGAGTTCGGCATAAATTTCGCCGATCTCGTCGTTTCCCCCCACCATTTTTACCCGATCATAACGACCGGTTGCTACCAAATGCATCTGATGACGCAATTCTTTCAATCGGCTGGAAAAGCTGGTCGAATATCCTATGATCATCGCAAACGAGATTAGCATTCCAATTCCCACGATCAAATACGCATTAAAGGTAACCTGATTGATCTGCTCCGTGATTCCGGAGTAATCCTGTACACTGACAAGAGAGTAGTAATTGGTCGTATTTTGCGGATGTACTTTCTTATACGTAACAAATCTGTCTTTTCCGATAACACTAAAACGCGTATTTCCCGTCCATCTTGTCGTACCGCGCAAATATGTTTCCAGCGCGAGCTCCTCTGTTCCCGAAACTTCATAGTTCGTATACAACACATTTACATCATTGTACAGAAGAACCGTATTTTCTTCCCGCTCTGCAATTGCCGAATTGATCAGATCCATATTCATCTGCACCGCCAATATGCCAAGCTGCTCCCCGTCAGCACTAATGATCTGTTTTGCGACCTGTATGCACTTTTGCTTTTCTTCTCGGTCTTCACCATAACACCAGATCAATCCACCTTTTTTATCACATACATCGCTATACCAAGACTGTTGTGTGACAGATGGCCCCAGATAAGTAAACGGCCGATCATAACATAGGGTTTCATTGCTGACATAGATCACTATATCCGAAATCGACTGCTTATAATCCTGCATATAACGATCAATCTCCCACAATTTCCCCTTATCTTTCTGCCATTTCTTTTCATCGGTATAATCTTTTGTGATCATATTAGACAGCACCGTATTTATATTCATGTTTTCGCAAACCTTTTCCATATCCGGCACAACATCTTCAAGAATACTTGCCATCAAGTGCAATTCTTGTTTTTGCGCCTTCTTATTTTGTTCGATCAAACTGTTGGCTGTTCTATTGTTTAAATATACAGTTACGCCAAAAAAGGGAATAACGCCACCTATCACAAAGACAAGTATCATCTTCCCTCTAAATCGGATATTCTTAAATAATTTAGTCCTCCAACTGCTTTTCACATCAATCCTCCATGCTGCGAACCGGCTCCGTCTCCATTATATTTTAAAACGTAACTGCTGTGGCTCTCGCATTGCCTTGCCAGACAAAGATGTCACATTCGTTGTGATATTCAGGATATACGTCTCATCTTGTGCATATGGCTCAAGCGGCTCAATTTCGATAATATTTTCTAATGAATTGTATCGGATCGCTGTCTTAAGCGGAGACAGATTTTCCGTTGTGACATACAAATTTACATTATTTACGGTTTTTGGATCCAACGGAACATTAAACTTTACCTTCCAAAGAAAATTTCCCGTTTTGTATTTCAGATCCTGTTTTACTTTTCCCTCTAAATCTTCTGTCATCCCCTCTATCGATAAATAATCCGTCATATCGTTACCACCTTTCTTAACGGTCTCGTCAAACATTGGGAGTCACCCATCTTTTTGTTATCGTTTTTGTATTTAAAGTGTACCACAAATCATGCAGTTTGTGTAGTCCAAGGCGGGTATCATGTGGTATACTAATACTACTTATATCGGATATGTCTGCCAGCATGTAAATTCTGCCGGCTAACGGATTCCAAATTTCAATACAGGAGGCATTTTTTTGAGCAAAATAAATTTTAAGCCGGGTAATATGCTTTACCCACTTCCTGCGGTTATGGTAAGCTGTGGCGATATCGCACAAGAGTCTAATATCCTTACCGTTGCGTGGACTGGCACCATCTGTACCAACCCACCGATGGTCTATATTTCCGTGCGGCCCGAACGATATTCCTATGCCATGATCCGCGAAACAGGCGAATTTGTGATCAATCTCACTACCAAAAAACTTGCACGTGCAACGGATTTTTGCGGGGTACGTTCCGGTCGTGATCTTGACAAATGGAACGAATGTCATCTAACTAAGATCCCGGCAGATACCGTGCGCTGCCCGATGATCGCCGAATCGCCCGTTAACATTGAATGTCAGGTAACAGAAATAAACGAACTTGGTTCTCATCATATGTTTTTGGCCAAGGTCACCGCCGTACACGTCGACGATGCCTACATTGATGAAAAAGGGACCTTTCATTTGAATGATACCGGTCTGCTTGCCTATTCACATGGCACTTACCACGAATTAGCCAAAGCCACGGGGAACTTTGGTTATTCTGTACGTAAGACACACGGAAAAAAGCAAAAACGAAAGAAACGGTAAATAATTAACATAATTTTTTGGGAAACATATAATGTATTAGGAGGTCGCGCTTAGGCAGCGTTTATTCCTATCTTTATCGCAAATAGCGATAGAATGGAGTGCAATATGAAAATAACATATCTGAAGATTTGCAATTACAAATCGATCGAACAACTTGAGATCACTGATATTGAAAATGCTTTGATCTTAGTCGGCAAGAATAACACCGGAAAAACAGCAGTAATCGATGCCATTTTACTGGCAATGGGGATGCGTAACTGTGCAGAACATGAATTTTTAGATGCCGGCAAACCCATTTCCATCTCGGTTCATATCGAGTATTCCGAAAGCGATATTATGCTGCTACACTCACGGAGTGTATTGTGCAAAGTGAAAGATTATGAACGATGGCTTGCAGATTTTCAGAGCAAGATCCCGTCCTATCAGGATGGTATTTTGTCATTTACTTTTATCGTCACACCAAATATGGCAACACGATATTCCGATGGATTTTCAAAGCATAACGAATATATCCCGGAAGTACTGCCCAAAATTTATCATATTGACCAAAACCGAAATCTCGAGGCGCTGCAGAATGATGTATTCAGTTTCTATGACAAAGAATCTTTTCAGAAATTAAAAGATAATCAATGTACGTTTGACCCTGCCCGTACCTGCAACCGCTGTTTTCAGTGTATTGGGCTGATCAATAAAAAAACACCGGAGGAACTGACCGTTTTCGAAACTGTGCGCCTCTTACAATACAAATTGTTTCACACCAACCTTACGCAATTTGCAGAAAAAGTCAACCGTTATTTCCATGCGAACGGAAGTCCTTCACAGGAAGTCCGCTACGTACTCGATTACGACACCGACAACCTTCTGCATGTTTCCACACAAATTTATAACAAGGATCGGCATAATCTCGTCGGACCACTCAATATGCTGAGCGAAGGATTGCGCAGTATTTACGCACTTTCCCTCCTTGAAGCCTATATTGATGAAGAAAATACGCTTCCAAGCATTATTATGATGGAAGATCCGGAAATCTATCTCCATCCACAGCTTCAAAAGAGTGCCAGCGAAATTTTGTACCGCCTTTCCAAGAAAAATCAGGTTATTTTTTCGACACACTCACCAAATCTCATTTTTAATTTTTCATCCCGGCAGATACGAGAAGTCGTTTTGAACGAGCGTTACTTCACAACGATTCATACTGAAACAGATGTAGATGAGATTTTGGACGATCTCGGCTATACCGCGAATGATCTGATGAATGTCAGCTTTGTTTTTATCGTGGAGGGCAAGCAGGACAGCAACCGTCTGCCGCTTCTTTTAGAAAAATATTACTCCGAAATTTACGATGAAAACGGCAATTTACAGCGTATTTCCATTGTTCCCGTCAATAGCTGCACCAACATCAAAACTTATGCAAATTTGAAATATATCAACAAATTGTATTTAAAAGACCAATTTTTGATGATACGTGACAGCGATGGCAAAAATCCAAAATATCTCAAGAAGCAGTTGTGCAGCTATTATAGCAAACGCTCTTCGGAAGATGTTGGTAATCTTCCGCGCGTCGAACCCAAAAACGTACTGATCCTTAAATATTATTCATTTGAAAACTATTTTTTGGATCCAAAGGTTATGGCAAAGATTGGCGTGATTAAAAATGAAGAAGAATTTTACAATATATTGTATAAGAAATTTAAGGACTATCTGTTTAAGCTTAACAGCGTAAAGCGAATGCAGCGTACTCTCAACATCCGCATTCGCAGCAAGCAGGACATCAAAGACAATATTGAGTCGATCAAAATTTATGTGAGAGGTCACAATCTGTTCGACATTTTTTATGGCAGATATCATGGTAGTGATGAGCAGGCGATCCTCAAAAAATACATTGATGTTGCTCCTCGTGAAACCTTTCAGGATATCTTTGATGCAATTGACTCTTTCGTGTATTTCGAAAATCGCCGAAAGTAATTTTCGTAATAAATGTTTTTTTGGTTGACATGTTAGCACTTTTAATTATAATATAGTGATGTGTTGACTTCTGTTTATTTGGAAATAGCCTAACAAACTGTGTGAGGTGTAATATGGAAAATCAGTATATAATCAAAGGAGGAACACCATTAAATGGTGAGGTGACGATCGGCGGTGCCAAAAATGCTGCGTTAGGCATCTTAGCTGCTGCTATTATGGCAGATGAAACCGTTGTCATCGATAATCTTCCGAATGTTAGAGATATTAATGTTTTGTTAACAGCAATTGAGAGCATCGGCGCTACTGTAAAGCGTATCGGTCCTCATGTAGTATCTATTAATGGCAGCACGATCAATGATATGACCATTGATTATGACTCCATCCGCAAGATCCGTGCATCTTATTATCTGCTTGGCGCACTGCTTGGCAAATACAAGAAGGCGCAGGTTGCTTTGCCGGGTGGCTGTGAGATCGGAAGCCGTCCGATTGACCTTCATTTGAAGGGATTTCGCGCACTGGGTGCTACCGTTAGTATTGAACACGGTATGATCAATACCTCGGCCGACGAATTAGTAGGAAACCATATCTTTATGGATACTGTTTCTGTTGGTGCTACGATCAACATTATGCTGGCTGCCTGTATGGCAGAGGGCAAAACAGTTATTGAAAATGCTGCTAAAGAACCACATATCGTTGACGTAGCCAACTTCTTAAACAGTATGGGTGCCAATATCAAAGGTGCCGGTACTGACAAGATCCGTATGACTGGTGTAACATCGCTGCATGCGAGCGAATATTCCATTATTCCGGATCAGATCGAGGCAGGTACATTTATGGTTGCCGCTGCCGCAACACGCGGTGATGTTTTAATTAAAAATGTAATTCCTAAGCATTTAGAGGCAATTTCTGTAAAACTGATGGAAATTGGTGCTACTGTTGAGGAATTTGATGACGCTATCCGTGTTACAAGTGATCATCGTTTAGGACACACCCAGATAAAGACACTACCTTATCCGGGATTTCCTACCGATATGCAGCCACAGATCGCAACATTATTGGCTTTGTCCGATGGAACAAGCATTGTAACTGAGAGCATTTTTGAGAATCGTTTCAAATATGTGGATGAATTATCGCGTATGGGTGCTTCCATCAAGGTTGAGGGTGGCAATGTTGCAATCATAGAAGGTGTGGAAGGCTTTACCGGCGCTGCTATTAGCGCACCGGATCTTCGTGCCGGTGCTGCACTGGTCGTTGCAGCATTAGTGGCAGAAGGCTACTCTACCGTTGACTGTATCCATTACATTGAACGTGGTTATGAATGCTTTGAAGATAAATTGGCCGCTTTAGGTGGATATATTGAAAAAATTCCTGTTGACGATGAACGTGCAGTTCAGAAGTTTAAGCTCAAAGTAGGTTGATTGAATTTCATTTTCTCTATAAAAAGGATGTCGTCTGATAATAAAAGACGGCATCCTTTTTTATTTCGTTCTAATTTACATTCCTTGCTTTAGCAGTCGAGCTGTGACTGCTATGTGAAAATATCTTAATATAAAATCATAACATCATTTGTATCGTCACGTCGGACATTTCGCGTAGATCCAACACTTTCCCACTGACACATACGGAGGGCTTCTTTATCCAGATACGGGTCGACGCTACGTACAACCTTCG
>OLIW01002295.1_pt1 | contig 14555 bp, 12 predicted proteins | sample 1601321 | NCBI WGS metagenome assembly OLIW01 (sample SAMEA2452114, study PRJEB22498) | human gut metagenome | reverse complement strand
AAAAGTTGGGCGACCGGATCGACATCGACAAGCTCTCGAGGGAGCTCGGCGTAAGAGTCGTTCCAGTATCCGCACTGAACGCCGAGGGCATCAAGGAGCTCGTGGCGGCGGTCGGAGAGGTTGCCGAGACAGGGAAGGGTCCCGAGCCCCTGTACTTCGACGGCGAAGTGGAGGCCGCGATCTCTCAGGCCTCCGAGGCCCTCAGAGGGAAAGTCCCTGATGAGGTCCTTAGATTCTACGCCGTCAAGATGGTGGAGAACGACAGCGCCGTATGCGAGGAGTTCCCTAGTGAGAAAGAGAGCATCTCCGGCACCCTCAGGGAACTGGAGGAGAGAAAGGACGACGACTGCGACTCCATCGTCGCAGACGGAAGATACACGAGGATAACAGACATCGTCGCCGACACCGTCAGGAAAGCGCCCCGGGACGAGAGGGGAACGTTCTCCGACAGGGTTGACAGGATAGTCACCCACAGGATCTGGGGAATCCCCATATTCATCGGCGTCATCGCGATCGTGTTCTTCGGCATCATCGGATTCGCCTGGGGCTGATTCGAGATCGTCGGTATAGGAACATGGTGCACCGACTGGGCAAACGATGTGTTCATCGGCGAGTGGATCGACCCCGCCGTAAGGTCATGGTGTGAGAGCGACGGCGACTTCAGTGCCATCGACGCACTGCTCTGTTCGGGCATCATCGGTGGGGTTGGAGCTGTCATCGGGTTCCTTCCCCAGATGCTACTTCTGTTCCTGGCCCTGTGCATCCTCGAGGACATCGGATACATGGCCAGGATCGCCTTCGTGATGGACCGCGTCTTCAGGCACTTCGGTCTGTCCGGAAAGACCCTCATCCCCCTGCTCGTGGGAACCGGCTGCGGAGTCCCCGGGATCATGGCCTCAAGGACCATCGAGAGCGAGAGGGACAGGCGTATCACCGCCATGACAACAACCTTCATCCCCTGCGGTGCCAAGCTTCCGGTCATCGCCATGATCACGAGCGCCGTCTTCCCCGGAAACGGACTGGTCGCTGTGTTCTGTTACGTTATGGGCATCGTGATGGTGCTGGTCTCTGGAATAATCCTGAAGAAGCTGAGGAGCCTCTCCGGCACCCCTGCCCCCTTCATCATGGAGCTACCCCCATACCACATCCCAAACGCCTCCAACATCATCAAGGGAACCCTCGACAGGGGATGGGCTTTCTGCAAGAAGGCCGGAACGATCATCCTTCTTTCAACTATCGTTGTCTGGTTCACCTCTTACTTCGGCTTCGTAGACGGCCACTTCGGAATGCTTGCAGAGGATCAGCTTGATCAGTCCCTGCTCGCAAAGGTCGGCTCGGCTATCGCCTGGATCTTCGTTCCGCTCGGCTGGGGCAACTGGCAGGCTACCGTCGCTTCTATCACCGGACTTGTCGCAAAGGAGAACATCGTCGGTACGATGGGCATCCTCTATGGCGCAGAGGGCAACGTTTATGCAACCCTTGCAAAGGCGTTCACCGGCATAACCGCTTATTCGTTCATCGTCTTCAACCTTCTGTGCGCTCCCTGCTTCGCAGCTATCGGCGCTATCAAGCGTGAGATGAACAGCGCAAAGTGGACCTGGTTCGCAATCGGCTATCAGTGCGGCTTCGCCTATGTTATCTCCCTTATGATAAACCAGTTCGGCAACCTCTTCACCGGCAACATCCACGGCGCAGTTGATATCGTAAGCCTTGTGTTCGCGTTCATCTTCCTCGCCCTGATAATCTTCATGCTCGTGCGTCCTTACAAGGAAGCTACGAAGCTGACCTCCGATGTAAAGGTTACGAAATAAAGCAAAACACAATCTGTGAAAGGAGTCTTTTCAAATGCTCGCGTGGTTATCAAAGAATATTGCAACCATTATAATATGCCTTGTGCTTGCCGTTATCGTGGCACTGATTATATATAATCTTGTCAAGGATAAAAAGAAAGGCAAATCCTCCTGCGGCTGCAACTGTGCCCACTGTGCTATGGCAGGCTCCTGCCACAGCGCGAATCAGCAAAAGGGCAAAAAACGCAGCTGATAAGCACAACAGAACAGAAAAAAGGACGCAGTGCAAACTGCGTCCTTTTTGGCATATTCCGGTGGATTTTTTCGCGCTTTGCTGATATAATCAAAGAAAATCGGCATATCGGAGGTGCGTAGATTGATATTTCAATTCGGCGAATACAAAATCGATGTTGATGTTGAAAAGACGAAGCAATTTTATAACCGCGCCAAAACGGTCAGCGAGGAATGCCAATGCGACGGGTGTCTTAACTTCGAGAGAGCCGTCGACGAACTTTCGCAGAATATCCGGGACTTTTTCTCCGCGCTCGGCGTTGACATGAAAAAAATCTGCGAATGTTATGTCTATTGCGCCAAAGACGAAAACACGCTGTACTACGGTGGCTTTTGCCACATCTGCGGAACTTTACTCAGCGGCAAAAGCGCATGGAAACCGAAGAGTGACTCAACAGCTTGTTGGGACGAAAAAGCAACATATCCGCTCTCGCCGAATTTTGGCGTTTCGTTCAGCGACCGTATCGACATGCCGGAGCCGGATTTTCCTCTTCCAGTTATTCAGCTCGACTTCGATGCGGATATCCCGTGGGTGCTCGGAAAGAGAAACAGCTATATTGACGAATAATGAGGCGAAAAAAGGAGCAAATACAACGCACTTTGGGAATATGTCAAAAACAGCGGCGCGCAGTCGCCGAAGCTCACTTTTGATGAAATACAAAATATCGCCGGCGTGCCGATAGACCACTCGTTTCTGAACTTCAAAAAGGAGCTTGCGGATTACAGCTATCGGGTCGGGAAAATCTCGATGAAAGAAAAGACTGTGAGTTTTGAGAAAGAATAAAATTGTGCGAACTTCGCGGGCGGATAACATCAGCTTCAGCAAGGTTGTGATGATTTCCAATATTACGGAGGTTGACCGTTGCCGATACTTATATCCGCAAATTCCTATCCGCCTAATACTCACAGCCCATCAGCAGCCTTTCACCTCCTCCGAGCATTTACATTTTGGAAAAAATATGCTATAATGCGGGCACAAAACTCTGGGGAGAGATAATAAGATGATAAGATTGGCATCGGTCGGCGATGCGGGAGAGCTTGAGCGTCTCAATGCAGAGTTCAACGGCAAGGGCAAGACTACGGAAGAAAGCATTCGCGCCTCGCTTCTTACAAACAGGCGCGAGGTTGTCATCGTTGCGGACGGCAACGGAGGACGGCTCGCCGGCTTCGTCTGCGTTCAGCTGAAGAAGTCGTTTTGCTACGACGAATATATGCCCGAGATAACGGAGGTCTATGTCCGTCCCGAGTATCGCGGGCGGGGAGTCGCGCGCGAAATGCTGACCTTCGCGCAGGAATACTGCAAAAAAATATACCCGCTCCACAGCTTCGAGCTGTTGACGGGCAGTGATAACACTGCCGCGCAAAAGCTCTACTCCGCCATCGGCTTCGAGTGCGACGGCGAAATGCATATGTCAAAGCAGGTAAAATAATTTGAGAGAATCGCAGGAACAGAGCTATGAGAATAATAAATACTTTTGATAAAATACCCGGCTGCTTTAAGAACAGCGCCTTTGATTTGGATGCATGGAGAGTATACGCCCGCGCGATTTCGCCGGAGCTTGGCGAAAAATGCGAACGGGATTCGAGGGAATATGATTTCAATAACGATGTGCTGCCCGTAGTCAATAACGTGCTGCTCAACAGGGACGCGGCGATTGCGGCAAACGACTCCTTTGTCGCCGTGACCGACAAGCTTGCGAGCAATATAGAGCGGCTTTTTGAAAACGGCGTCGAGACGGATATTATTCTCTATTTGGGGCTGTGCAACGGCGCGGGCTGGGCGACATCGCTTGACGGCAGAGACGCGGTTTTGCTCGGAATAGAAAAAATTATCGAGTTGAATTGGCAGGATGAATCCGCCATGCAGGCTCTGATTTTTCATGAAATAGGCCACATATGGCATAAAACCTACGGGAATCTCTATCCCGAGGCTCGGTCAGAGGGCGAAAATTCACTGGCTCAGCTCTATCAAGAGGGACTTGCCATGGTCTGCGAACATATTTTATGCCAAGATGACAGATACTATCATCAAAATCAAAACGGTTGGCTCGATTGGTGCAAGGAAAACGAAGCCGAAATAAAGCGTGAATATCTCCGCCGAGTCGATAAAAATATCAGCACGCAGGATTTCTTCGGGGATTGGTGCAGCTACAAAAATCACAGCGATGTTGGCTATTATCTGGGCTGCGAGTTCGTCAAACATTTGCAGCAGCAATACTCGCTTGTCGATATAGCAAGCCTCAATGTCAATCAGTTATATAATCATTTTAAGGAGTTTGCGTCGGCCGAATAAACGGACGGCAAGCAGCAAAAAAGCTTTTACGTAGAAAGAGCGTACTGTTCGCGGCGTTTTTGATTATTCGAGATATCCAAATTATCCTGATTATACAGGCAGTGTTATCGGTTTGTTATCGAGACTGATAACACTCGACCTACAGCTATGATAACAGCAAGCTATGCCGCTTCGAAATATTGTGTTTTTACTTAGAAAAGCGAGAACTTATATGTTACTAAGAAACATATAAGGCAAGTTGTTCTATGATTTCTTCATGCTTATGCTAAGAAAATTTCTCTCATTTAATATATTTTTCTCCGCCTTGACGGTATGTCAAAACGGAATTTTTATCGAATATGTAAAAGGCTTCCGCCCCTAACAGGGCAGAAGCCTTAAAAATTATGCGATTTTTAGGTTTAGTTGTAAGCCAAGTATTATTATTTCATCTGTTGCAAAAACGGTTACTCGAAAAGTGCCGAGTCCCGAAACCCGCATAAATACTGGTTTTTTCGGCACATCTAAACCAAGGGGAATTATTCCCACTCGTTGCCAAAAAGCTAAACTTAACACATTTTGTTTATAAAATGTATCGTGTAGTCTTCGCAGTATTTTGATAATCCATATTATCATACCTGTATGACGAGAATTTATCATTTTCTTATCAGGTGCGATAAAACCGATGGTTGCAAGAAAAGAATAACCGCAACCGGATTGGTTTTACAATTCATATTATTTACAATTCATATTATACTTGATTTCTTTTTGTTTTGCAAGATGTATTTTAATTTTACGCACACATTTCAAAAAATGTGCTTAAAATTTAATTGATTTTTTTAGTTGTCTCAGGTATAATAAAATCAGCACACAATTACGTATTCGCTGTGCGTGAATTTTATTTAAGGAAGAGGGTGAATGAGTGAATCTTAAAGAGCGAGCAAAAGAAGTGGTTGTAGACAATAATGGCATTGCAAAATCTGCCGACTTTGTTGCTGCCGGAATCAGAGCTGTTGATGTCGTAAACCTGTGTAACGCAGGCTTTCTTAATCGTGTACGACACGGATACTATCAGCTTGCCGAACAAGGTGTTTCTTCAGAAGAACAATTGCTTGCAACACTCATCCCAAAAGGAATAGTTTGTGTTGAATCTGCGTTGTTTCACTATGGTTACAGCGACTTTGCACCACGAAAATGGTCAATAGCTGTGCCTCGTTCAATGTCAAGAACAAAACTAAAAGTCGATTCGCTTGCTATTCAACCTTACTATATGCAGCCTGAGTTGTATGAACTTGGGAAAATCACCGACAGCTTCAATGGAGTTGAGCTGCCTGTATATGACCGTGAGCGAACAATATGTGATTGTTTCAAATATCGTTCAAGATTAGATAACGAAATTTTCAACAAGGCCATTAACGCTTATGTAAAAGACGACAAAAAGAATCTGAATAATCTTTCTGCTTATTCCCAAAAATTGCGTGTGTATAAAAAAGTTACCGAACTGATGGAGGTGTTGCTGAATGGCTGATATTGCAGCGTCTGTGCTTACACGATTAAAGAATAAGGCTCAGGCAAGTGGAAGAAGTTATCAACTTTGCTTACAACTCTTTTGTCAGGAAGAATTTTTGCGCAGACTTGAAAAATCAAAATACGCAGAAAATTTTGTTCTCAAAGGCGGATTGTTTATCTATTCGCTTACCGAATTTGACAGTAGAGTTACAGTCGATGTTGATTTTTTGCTTCGACAAATGCCGAACACTCCTGAACAACTGCGAGCTGTGCTTGAAGAAATTATCGCAGCACCTACTGAAAATGGATTTGTTACATTTGAGATAACAGATGTTGCTCCCATTGCTGTTGCAAAGAAATACGCCGGTATCGGTGCATCGCTTGTTGCACATATCAAGAATACAAGAACGCCTTTCAGTATTGATTTCGGCGTTGGCGATGTAATTGTCCCAAAGCAAGAAAAGCGAAAAATTCCTACACAGCTTGACGATTTCACTTCTCCGACGGTAAATACATATTCGTTGGAAACGACAATTGCCGAAAAGCTTGATGCAATTCTCGATTTAATGGAATTTTCAAGCCGAATGAAAGATTATTATGATATTTATTATCTTGCCAATAAGTTTGATTTTGACGGAGCCACGCTGACGGAAGCACTTAAAAAGACTTTTGAAAACCGTGGACACGCCTTTACGATAGAACAATTTGAGCAGGTTATGGCTTTTGCCAAAAATGATGCAATGCAAAAGAAATGGAAAGCATTTTGCAGGAAGATAGATACTAAAACCGATGATTTTAACACAGTGCTGAAAACTATAAAAGAATTTTTGATAGAGCCGTTTATAGCAGCGGTTGAAAATAAAGAATTTGAAGGAAAATGGACTGCTATAAATAGTGAGTGGCAACAAGAGGAGGAATAATAAAATAGTAAAATCAATCAGAAGTTAGTAAAAATATCAAAACCCAAAATTTAATTTTCACATAGTTAAAACCGCTGCCGGTTTAAAATCGGTAGCGGTTTTGTGTTATACTAAGCCGAAATATTTTTCAAAAAAGTCTTTTAGCTTATCAATGACAGTTTGTTTTTTCAAAGCCCTATTTGAACCACCTGAAAATCTTGAAATTGGCGGTAATATTTTATCAAGATCTGTTCCTGTGGTTTTTATTTCACCATCTCTGAATGAGTTCTCTATAAATTTTTGAGCCTCATCGTGTTTTAGCTTTTCATCTTTGATGATTGTTTCTAATTCCTCCTCTTTTTGCTTTTTAACAAAGTCTTTCCAGTCCTTTTCAACATCTGTTTTTACTGTCATTTGGGCAACAAATCCCTCAATTAAAGCTTTTTTGCTGCGCAGCTCAACACTTGCATCTATTGATTTATTAATATTAGCAAGAATCGTTTTATCCTCACAGTTTGATTCGTGATATTTGGCAACGAGCATCAAGATATAATCTATATTGACCTCGACCTGCTTAATAAGTTCAATTTCAAAGACAATGTCATCGTTGATTCGTTCTTTTTCAATGTCGCTTTTTTTAGCATAATCTTGATATAAGTCAATATAAATGCTTTGATAATCCTGTAAATCTCTAACGGATACAGAACTGTCGCTTTCAAAATCATCGAAACACCTTAAAATATTTCTCAATTTCAAAATGCTACCAAACAGTTTGATGAATTCTTTTTCGTTATCCTCGCCAATGATTTGACTGCTTATCGGAAATTCATTTACCAGTCTGGCTACAAGCTCGTTATAACCTTCAATATGTTTTCCGTGCTCATCTTCATAGCCATTCATATACTCATTGTAAGTTTTTAGAATAACCATACCTCTTGCGTTTTTATCCCCAAAAAGTGCTAAGGCATTATTAGTGGCTGTTTCAAGGTTCCTAAAACAAACAATGTTTCCAAATGTTTTAACTGAGTTCAAAATACGATTGGTACGGGAAAACGCTTGTATCAAACCATGATCTTTTAAATTCTTATCCACCCATAAGGTATTGAGGGTAGTAGCGTCAAATCCCGTTAGAAACATATTGACTACGATCAGCAAATCAATCTCACGATTTTTCATTCTCAATGATACATCTTTATAATAGTTGGGAAATTTATCGGCAGATGTATCATAGCTAACATTAAACAGCTTATTATAATCATCAATCGCACTGTCAAGAAAATCCCGTGAAGTCTGATCAAGACCACTTGTGTCAAAATTTTCATCTTGCAAGATATCATCCGGATCTTCTTCGTTTGGATTAAAACTGAATATCGTAGCAATATTTAATTTATGACCTGTTTCCCCCATTTGCTTTTTAAATTCATTGTAGTATGCAATCGCTGCCGGAATAGATGCGACTGCAAAAATTGAATTAAAACCATTTACTTTTGCGGTTGCTTTTTGCTCTGTTACCGTATTATTCTTGGACTTTGCCATTTTTTCTACATTCGTAATCACTTTATGGTCATAATAGGAACGGCTTTGATTACGATAAGTTTTCTGCTCAAAATGTTCAAGAATGTATTGTGTAATCTCAGATACTCTTTTAGGATCAAGCAAAGCTTTTTCACGGTCAATTGCTTTTACTCGCTTATCATATAAAATTTCAGGGTTTTTAATCGTATTGATATAATCAATTCTAAAAGGCAAGACATTTCCATCATGAATAGCATCTACAATGGTATATGCGTGCAGTGGTCTTACTTTGTTCCCATTTTCGTCCGGTTCACCTCCGAAAACCTGTGCCGTAGTGCGCATATTCGGTGCATTGGAACTGTTAGAGTTTGATGCAAAAATCGGCGTGCCTGTAAACCCGAAAATATGATAATTCTTAAAGTGCTTTGTAATCGACTTGTGCATATCTCCAAACTGAGAACGGTGACATTCATCAAAAATCATAACAATATGTTTTTTATAAACTTCATGTTCTTTGTTCTTAGATATGAATTTATCTAACTTTTGAATAGTTGTGATGATGATCCTTGCATTATCATCTTCCATTTGTTTTTGCAGAATTTTAGTAGAGGTGTTGCTGTTGGCAGCACCTTTTTCAAACCTGTCATATTCTTTCATTGTCTGGTAGTCAAGATCTTTTCTGTCAACAACAAACAATACTTTATCAATAAAATTCAATCCTTGAGCAAGCTGTGCAGTTTTAAAACTTGTTAAAGTCTTGCCGCTTCCGGTTGTATGCCAAATATAACCGCCTGCCTCTTTTCTGCCGGCTTTTTTGAGATTGGTAGAAACGATAATGCGATTTAGAATTTTTTCGGTTGCCGCAATTTGATAAGGACGCATTACCAATAATAAATCCTCTGAGGTAAATACACAGTAACGAGTCAAAATATTAAGCAGCGTATGTTTTGCAAAAAAGGTTTTTGTAAAGTCCACAAGATCCGGGATGGTATGGTTTTTTTCATCCGCCCAATAACTTGTGAATTCAAAGCTATTAGAAGTCTTTTTCTTTTTTGCTGCGTTTTTCTCTGCATTATCTTTGATGTGCTGAAATCTTGTTGTGTTAGAATAATACTTTGTATGCGTACCATTGGAGATTACAAACAGCTGTACATACTGATACAACCCGCTGCCTGCCCAAAAGCTGTCACGCTGATATCGATTGATTTGGTTAAACGCTTCTCGAATTGCGTTCCCTCGTTTTTTAAGCTCGATATGCACTAACGGCAATCCGTTTACCAAAATCGTTACATCATAACGGGTTTTACGTTCACCCTCATTTTCTTCGTATTGGTTTATTACCTGCAAATGATTGTTATGAATGTTGGTTTTGTCGATCAGCTTGATGTTTTTTACATAACCGTTATCAAGGGTAAGGTTTTGCAGATAGTCTTCCTGTATTTTGCGGGTTTTCTCTACAATACCATCATTTCCGTTAGAAATAGCGCTGTTGTAAAAGTCGTTCCATTCTTTATCGAAAAAGGTATAGTTATTAAGTTTTTCAAGCTGAGTACGGAGGTTGTCAATTAAGTCCTGTTCGCTTTTTATAGTAATGTATTCGTAGCCCTGACTGACAAGGCGATTTATAAAATCCTGTTCAAGCGCCGCTTCGCTTTGATAGTCGGTGCTTTTTCTTTTTTCGGGTGTGTACTCAGCCACCACCGTACTTTCAGTAGAACTTGCCACAATTTCAAAGCTATTCATTTTCCGCCGCCTCCTTTTTCTTAAAAGTTAAGAGCTTATCTCGGTAATATTCATATTGCTTTTGTCTTGCTTCGATTTCGGCAGGCAATCCCTCTGATATATCGTTATTGAGTTTATCAAACCTATCAAGGATTTTGACAATATTCTCTTGTACCGAAATAGGAGGGACAGGGATAATAATATTGTTAAGTTTATCCGGTGTTACTTCAATTACTTTTGTTCCGTGTGCAAATTTTCTTTTTTGCTTAAAGAACATTGTCGTTTGAAAATAGTAAGCTAAAAATTTTGAATTTATAATTGGGTGGATTATTGCGGTGTGTCCACTAACTGCAATATCTTCATTACCAACCCAAACTGTACACTTACAAACATCTTCAACATTTTCACTTGTTACAGCCATTACAATATCCTTAGGCACTGCTTTTTTTGATTTGTTATAGACATCATTATTAAGATATGTAATTGGTTCTTGTGTCGTTATACCAAGTCTTGTGTATATTTGTCCATAATGAATACACGGCTTACCTTGTTCAACAAAATCTTTCTTTTGAAATTTTCCACCTCGAGTAATGTCGGCTATATCCCCGAGTTTTTTATATTCAACATTAGAGCAATCGATATCGGGGATTTTTTTGGTTATATCTTCATCGGCGAAATCCAAAAGATAATCACGATAAAAAGAATACTGTTTTTGCCTTGCTGTAAGCTCCGCTGTAAGCTCCGCTGTAAGCTCCGTGAAATTGTCAAGTATCTTGACAATTTCATCCTGCACCTCTAAAGGCGGTACAGGAATTTTTATAGTTTCAAGAGCCAATGAATCAATCGTTGGCATTGCACCATATCTAATTCTACTTTTTAATTTGTGCTCATTTGACGAAAGAAAAAAGAAAATAAATTTATCTCGCAAACAATCTTTTGGATAAATAGAAAAGCATGCATCAGATGACCAAAATTCTTTATCATAGAAAAAGACGCTTCCTGCATTGCCAGTATTTACAACAACAGTTGTATTCGCTTTTCTATTGTATTCATTATAATATCCCATTGGCGAAGAGCCGCCATGAAGTACTGGATATTTGCCTTCATCTGATAATTCTTTTTTTGTTAACCTTTTTCCTCTAAGTATATCACAAACATCGCCAATCTTTTTATATTCCACCCCGTCTGGGCAAAGTTCATTTATAAGTTCTTCTAATTTACTCATTTTCTTCACCTCCAGTGTTCCATCCTAAAGTACCCATTGCATCCATTAACTCTTGTTTGTTTCGTATATTATCTAAAACCCCAGTTACTAATCTATAAAAAGCATCAAACTTTATTAAAGCTTCGTCTTCGCTATAATTGCCATGCACAACACCACTTAATTCTCGAAATAATTTATATCTATCCGCAGAAAATTCAGGAGGAATTATATGACGCTTTTCATCAACCTCTTTTAAGTATCTTTCCGTTGTTTTGTGACGCTCCACACCATTTTTATCGATAAAGGTGTGCGAAATATTTTCTGCAACTCCAATTTGACTGATAACAGATTCAAATACTGTCCTTAAATATACAATTGAACCTGCACCAAAGCCTTCTCTTGCCGCTCTTTTTGATTTTTCAAGAAAAATTGTAAAATCGCCATATGTTACAGTATTGAATGAAACTGATTCAGAAAAATTTTCGCTTCTTTTTGCAATACGCACATAAGGATATTGACTATGTATATTATCTTCCTCTCTGCACTCAAGCAAGAACCACATTTGCACAGAAGCTCCACAACGGGGGCACTCAAGAACACAGTCAATGCTGACAGTCTTTTCGTTTACACCAATACAGAACAAGTCTTCCCCGGAATAAAATGTGCGCTGATCGCCGCAATTATTACAATAATAATTTAATGCAACTTTACCGACCGCTATTTTTTTAGAATTTCCGGTTTTAAGCTTTCTACTGCCCAAAAAGCCTTCTATTTGTACATAATCTGTTGTTATCGGTTTTGATAACACATCTGATAATCTCATACATTACGCCTCCTCAATTTCAGCTATAATCGCATCAATTTCGGCACGCAATGTATTTTCACGCTGAACAATTTGAGATATTTGCTCATTGAGGACAGCTATATCAATAATTTCTCTTGTATCCTCACTTTCTACATAAGTTGATACAGATAGATTGTAATCTGCATTTTCAATATCTTCCTTTTTCACAAGAGCAGTAAAATACTTTTCAGTCTTTCGGTTGATATAAGCATTTAATATATTCTGAATATTATTAGGCTCGTTGCTTGCAGTTCCGTCACCCAATTTATTGCTGTTGGTAGACTTTACAAATTCCTTTGAAGCGTCAATAAACAGAGTTTGGCTGTCAACTTTTGATTTTTTGAGAACCATAATGCAAGTCGCAATGCTTGTTCCGTAAAAAAGATTATCGGGCAACTGAATGATACATTCGATATAGTTATTATCAATCAGGTATTTTCTGATTTTCTGTTCTGCACCGCCACGATACATAATACCGGGGAAACAAACAATAGCCGCCGTTCCGTCTGTAGCAAGCCAGCTAAGACAATGCATAATAAAAGCAAAGTCCGCTTTTGATTTAGGAGCCAATACACCGGCAGGAGAAAAACGAGGATCGTTTATCAGTGTTCCGTTGTCAGACCCTTCCCATTTAATAGAGTACGGAGGATTTGAAACGATGGCTTCAAACGGTTCTTCATCCCAATGCTTAGGATCAGTCAAAGTATCGCCGTGTTCAATGCTGAATTTATCGTAACCTATATCGTGTAAAAACATATTGATACGGCAAAGGTTATAAGTCGTAATGTTGATTTCCTGTCCAAAGAATCCATTACGGACATTGTCTTTACCAAGAATTTTTGCAAACTTCAAAAGTAACGAACCGCTCCCCACAGCAGGATCGTATACTTTGTTTACTTCTGTTTTCATTTTACCGTTATTATCAAGAAGTGAAATTTTAGTCAGAAGCTCAGATACCTCTTGTGGGGTGAAAAATTCGCCGCCGCTTTTGCCGGCATTAGAAGCATACATTCCCATTAAGTATTCATAAGTGTCCCCAAAAGCGTCAATGGAATTATCTTGATAATTACCAAGATCCATATCCCCGATAACAGTAATTAATCTTTTAAGTCTTTTGTTTCTCTTAATAACTGTTGGTCCGAGCTTATTACTGTTCACATCTATATCGTCAAACAAACCTTTGAAGTTTTCTTCGCTTGGACTGCCGATAGCAGACGCTTCAATGTTTTTAAAGTTCGTTTGCAATATTTCGTTCAAATTCTCATCCAAATCAGCAATTTCTACTTCTTTGCCGTCCTTTTCCGCTTGATCCTTTGCGTCTTTATCAGCTTTTTTAATTCTGTTTAATAAATTCCCAAACAATTCGCTGGGCAAAATAAAGAAGCCTTTTTCTTGCACCATATCATCTTTAACGCTTAAAGCTTCTTCATCACTGATTTTCGCATAATCAAAATCAGTATTTCCTGCATCCCATTCGCCTTTGTTGAGATAAGTTGTAAGGTTTTCAGATATATATCTATAGAACAGCATACCTAAAACATATTGTTTAAAATCCCAACCATCGACACTTCCTCTAAGTTCATTTGCAAGCGCCCATATTGTACGGTAAAGTTCTGTTCTCTCTTGTTCTCTTTTATTATCACTCATTTTTGTATTCTCCGTTCTTTAATAATTTTTCGTAATCTATACCATTTCTCAATTCTCTGCACAAATCTTTATTTTCTAAGGCTTTTGCGATATCGACAGGTACTTCATTTCGTTCTTGTGCAGCTAAATCAAAAAACAACGCTATTTGTTCAGGCTTTGGTTTCAGCAGCCGAAGCATTGCAATTTGTCTATCAGGAGGAGGTGGATTGACTTTACCGCTTAAAATATCATAAAAATAAGGTTTCTTTATACCAAGTTCGGTGTAAAACTCGACATTTGATAAATTTGCCTCTTTTATCATTTGCGCAAGCAAATTACAGAATTTCATAGAATCATCAACAATCAAGTAATCACCACCGTTTCTAAATTAGTATGTAAGTTTACATACTAACATACTATCATATTTTAAAATAAAGGTCAATTTAAAAAGCCTTACAAATTCATAAATGAAATGTATATAATCATAACATTCTTGTACTATCGAAAAATCGGCAGGGATTTCTCCCTGCCGTCGTTGTGTTTATACCGTATAAATCAATTCTGCATTTACAATTTCCGTTGCACGATTGCGGATATTATTCATATTCCGCACCCACAACATCATATCGGTTGATTTGAGTTCTTCGGTTATATTTTCCTTTTCGGCTAAGTCTTTTACCAGCCGGAGAAAAAGTTGTTGCGCCTGCTGTTCAATATCCGCAAGATATAAATTTAGCTTACCGCTTGTCAGCAAATTGTAATAACGCACCTTATGATTTTGCTTCAAATATCGTTTATGCCTCATTCCCCAAACGCCGATATTCCCTTCCTTTTCTTCTTCCGCCGGTAATAAATCGGGCAACATATAGTCGCCCACCTGCGTATA
>OLIW01002292.1_pt1 | contig 14560 bp, 10 predicted proteins | sample 1601321 | NCBI WGS metagenome assembly OLIW01 (sample SAMEA2452114, study PRJEB22498) | human gut metagenome | reverse complement strand
AGAGTTTTATCTTCACCAGCCGGTATTCCTCAAATGTAATCGCTGCTGCTTCGTCACCGTTTAATCTTCTGCCTGCCACCCAGATGCCTTCCGAAAAAGCTCCTTCCTCATAAGATAAAATATCACAGTGCTCCCGCGTCTTGTCATTCGAACAGATTTCTATCTGGCATGCATTTGCAAACATATAAAAAGTATCTTCCTCTGCCTTTAAAATAAGACATACGCCTTTTTGTTCTCCCTGCCCTGAAACCGCCATCTGCACGCGGAATCTGTAATCTTCAAATAACATTTCTCCTGTACCATCTTTACAGTTTTCTGCAATCACTGCCTGAAGATTGTCTGTTCCATAATTGTCCGAAAACAGATCTATCATGCTTCCTAACGTTGACGCACAGTAATGGTACTCCTTTACATCCTGTGGTATGGAAAGTAATGGGTCTTTCACATCCACCCCGAAGAGATGTGCTGTGGCAGAGTTGAACGGTTTTCCCATATCCTCAAAGCAAAACGGTGCAAAGCAGACTGCATGATAATGTCCGATTGCATACACAAGCCTTGGCGCACAGTGGGAATGTGTTGCCGTTTCCGGAATAAAAAGTGGATTGCCAAGCTTTGTATACTCCTCGCAGATATCGGTAAAATTATGTACATAAATATCCGGTGCATAGATATCAATGGACGGGGCTGCATAATTCCACACCTCCATCATTTTGGCAACCGGTCCACCGGATGGATATACTCCAGGCTCTGTCCCCTGTGTCAGCCAGCTGTTGACCGCCATCGGAAGATCATACTCTGCTTTTCCGGCTGCTGCGACATATTCTACATAACTTGCAATATGATATGCAGAAAAAATTTCATCTGCTGCCAGACCAAAAACCTCTCTCCATCCTTTTTCTTTTCCGCATTTTTCCATACCATCCTGCCCACTGTCTGGAGTTATTTTTCTCTCTGCCCCGGCATTCTGATTTTGCCATACATTTTTCAAAGATTCATCCATCTCATCTGTATGGTTTTCCAGATAATCCACAAGCCCCTGCGGCGGTGTTTTTGCAAACAGCTGTTCTGCCAATGTGGAATGCTCTCTTGCACTTCCCTGCACTCCAGTCTCATTCTCCACCTGGACTGCAAGCACTGTCCGCTCTTTCCCGTCAATTACCCTTAAGTGGCGCATTAATCCTGCGAATGCTTTCGCATCTGCATGTTTTGTCTCTTCGCCCAGATAAGAAAGGGTTGTATATGGCATATTATAAAAATTTTTAAGAATGATTTTCCGTTTTCCCTGTTCTAGCTCCGCACGCGGAAAACGCTGCAAATCTTTCTTCACCCACTCCGGTGCATAAGTTGACTGTGCATTTTTCCATGTTCCAAACCACAGAAAAATAATATGCATGCCCGCATTTCTTGCCTGCATGATAAGCTCATCCACCAACGTGAATTCAAACCTGTTTTCCTCCGGCTCGATCAGTTCCCAGCTCACCGGAAGGAGCAGTGTATTCAATCCCAGTTCTTCTGCCTTTTCCCAGATTCCGCTCATGTAAACGGCATCTGATGCACTCGAATTATGAGCTTCGCCGGCAATCGCTATCCATGGTGATCCATCTGCCTGCCGCAATAACTGTTTTTTCATTTAAACACCTCCAGCTTTTTTACTTCTCCATGCGTAATTCCGGAACCATTAAAAGCATCCACTCTGACATAGTACATTTTTCCTTTTACCAGAGCTCCTACACGGTAGTTTATGCAGTTTCCCATAACCATACAGCTGTGATAGAGCTGTTCCGGTTTATTTCCCCACAGGATCAGATATCCGGATACCGCTTTCTGCTCTTCTACGGAAACTTCCATATCAAGATATCCTGTCCGTCTGACTTCATATTCCGGCACTTCCGGAAGTGTTCTCTCTGCCCTTCCAAAAACACGAAGTCCTGAAATACACGGTTTCACATGGTAAGGCACCTCTTCTATTGTGAATCTCAGGAAGCGTAGCTTCCATCCCTCTTCTGACACAACAAGATCATGGCTTAAATCAGTGTCTGCATTTCTCTTATCTTCCAGTGCAAACCACATCTCTCCATCTAAAGATCCTTCTAACATCCATCTTGTATAACCTGCCTTCCGGTCTATATAGCGCTCCATATCCGGTGTTTTCTTCCATTCCCCCGGACACTTTATCTGACTGGAAGGATCATCTGCGAAATTAATCTGGATGGCATGCACGTTTGCACAGGTGTCCAGATCCATTGTAAGAAAACTTCCCGGTGCTTCGGTATCTGCCATCCACCACGTCTGTACATTCTCGTCTGCTGCAAGCGATGGCTCGTGATCTTTTTCATAACCGGATGCTGTCATCTTTGCGCCATAGCTTAACAAAAACCATTCCGGCTCTGCCCACGGATCCATTCTGAATTTTTCGACGTCCTGCGGCCAGTCTCCATATCTCTGGTTGCAGAAGAGATTTCCTTCCTCATCAAACCCTGCCGGCCAGATTCCTACACGCCGCTCAAACACATGATTTTTGCTGATCCTCATTGTTGCCGTATGCCAGAAATGTCCGGTTATATCTTCCATCGTAGAACCATGGCCTGCTCCCGGAAGAAAACCGCCCGGTTTATAGGAAAACGGATTATTCTCTGCCAGATGAAACGGACCTAATGGATATTTTCCGACATAAACACCATCTGCATAAATATTCAATTCTGCTCCCGGACACGCATATTGCAGATAATAATTTCCCTGATATTTTGTCATCCACGCACCTTCGATGTATGGCATTCCCGCATATGTTGCACGGATGATTTTCTTATTCTCCTCCGGAAGATTTTTCGCATCTTCCCCACACTCTTTCAAAAAGGCAGCGAACAGACCTTCAATCTCTTCTTCTGTTTTCGGATTTTCACTGTTGTTCTCACCGAATCTCTCATATCCGTTCTCCCACGGATTTCCAAAGATTAGTTCTTTTTTTTCTCCGATTGGATGCATCGTATCCGGGTCTAATTCCACGCCCCAGATTGGTGTTGCATTGGCACATCCCCAGTAAAAATAAACTCTGCCATCCTCATCTGCAAACAGATTCGGATCCCAGTAATCCATCACACCCTCGATTTTCTCATAGGGACCATGTATAGGATCTTTCGTCCGGTAGAAATCGCACGCCTCACCCCTGCCAGATGCTGTAAAATACATCCAGTCACCGAACACGCGCACATCCGGCGCATAGTCATAGGCAGGTACATTCTCCGGCAGCGGATAGCTTTCCCAGTGTGCCATATCCGAAGATACCCACACGGATCCGCTCATTGATGCAAACAGATAGTATTTTCCATGATATTCCACCATGGAAGGATCTGCAGCTTCCCGGTTCACAGTGAGCTGATATTTATCTCTTGGATCTTTCTTAAACTGGTATGCATATGGTACATTGATCGGATTACAGTAATATCTCATAAAACTTCCACCTCCGCGCAAAAAGCTCTGTCTTTTCCTTCAATCCACTGATTTTCCCGGACGGTATACTCACCTTTCAACCGGATATCTTCACTGGAGCTTCCAATTTTCACATCAACCGTACCTTTTTCAATTTTCCATCGCATATCTTTATCCAGAAATGCCATCTGTGAAGGCTGTATCCTGAAAATAACAGTTCTGCTCTCTTTCGGCTCTAACCATACTCTTGTAAATCCGGCAAGCTCCTGCACCGGTCTTGTTCTCGATGCATAGCGGTCGGACAGATAAAGCTGGACGATCTCTGTTCCGGCAGTTTCTGACTGGTTTGTGACCTTCATCAAAACAGAAACAGTCTCTGTCGGCAGTACTTCTTCTTTTTCTATGGTTAAATCAGAATAGACAAAATCCGAATAACTCAGTCCATATCCAAAACAGTATCTCGGCGTATGCGGCATATCCAGATAGTTGACAAATCCGATACTCTCTCCCTGATGGTTTGCAGAACCCCATGGATGATTGTAATATACCGGAATCTGTCCGGCACTATATGCCACAGAAACCGGCAGTCTGCCGGATGGATTATGAATTCCAAACAAAGCCTCATATACTGCTCTTGCACCCATTTCCGCCGGATTCCATGCCTCCAAAATTGCATTCAAATGCATATCTGCCACATCACTTGAGATTGGTCTTCCATTGAAATGAATACCTACCAGTGGAATTTTTTTCTCCAAAGCTGCCAGAATAAACCGATCCTGGCAAGGTGGAAGATTTATGTCTGCCGCATCAACTCCCTCACCCATGGATGCAAGGGAACAGGTGCCGTATTTTCCGCCCAAAGTAAGAAGTACAATATCTGCGCCTTCCATCGTCTTAAGGGCTTTTTCAAAACCGGACTCATCCTCCCCTGCGATTGGATAACCGAAAGCCGATACAATTTCTGTATCCGGAAGGATTTCTCTTAAATACTCCACAAGCGATCTGCACTGCGGTTTTTGTGTTTTTAAAATCTCATCATATATTTTTCCTGTGTCAAGCTGGATATGAGTGCCTGGCACGGTAGGGATTTCCTCTCCACTTCTGTTCTCAATACCTGCTACCCCAGCGATACTGTTTGCCACTGCATATACAGATTCCATCATGGACATATGCGTGTAACCACCAAAAAACATCCTTGCATTGTCTGCATGCGGACCAATCACCGCAATTTTTCTGAGTTTCTTCTTATTCAATGGAAGAATGCCATCATTTTTGAGAAGTACCATAGATTCCAAAGCTGACTGCAAAGACAGGCTTCCTCCCTCATCTGCTTCTGCAAACTCTTTTTCTAACGCCTCTCCTTCCATTGCGAATGGGTGCTCAAATAATCCCATACGGAATTTTACACAGAGCACCCTATGTACTACTTTATCTAATACACTTATATCATACGTTCCATCCGAAAATCCCTCCATCAGCTCTTTTCCATATCCTGTCTGGCTTGGCATCTCAATATCCATTCCCGCTTCCATTGCCAGATATCCGGTTTCTCCAAGTGTCTCTCCGATATGCTGTACGGTATGGCTGTTTCCAATTCCACCATAATCACTGACACAGATTCCGTCAAAGCCCATCTTCTCTCGCAAAAGATTCGTGAGAAGCTTTTTTGACACAGAGACAGGCTCATTGTCGATGGAACAATAACATGGCATGATGCCTTTCAGTTTTCCATCACGGATTGCCGCCTGAAATGGTTTTCCATAGATTTCCTGTAAGGTACGTTCTGCCGTCTCACTGTGTGTTCCATGGATACCTCCCTGTGAATTGTGGAATGCCAGAAAATGTTTTGCCACACAGTCCGGTGTCCTGCCATCCACAGTCACGCCTGCTGCGCCCTTCGCATAAGCGGTTCCAAGCGCTGCTGCAAGTGTCGGATCTTCTCCATAGGTTTCTCCCTGTCTTCCCATACGTGAATCTCTGGAAATATCTAAAACCGGTGCCAAAATATGTGTGATTCCACAGGCGGTCTCCTGCTTTGCCACACTTGCTCCAATCTTTTCTTCCAGCTCCGGATCAAATCCGGCTCCTCTCGCAATCCCCGATGGATAACTTGTTGCTTTTTGTAAAAATGCTCCACATAATCCTTCCATATGGAAAATTGCAGGAATTCCATGTGGACTGTTCTCCATTACAATACGCTGGACTCTTCTCTGCCAGTCTGCTGCTTCCTGCAAAGACTTGATTCTCCTCATCTCAAGCGTACTGACCTCTCCGATTCCATATGGAACCTGTTCTTTGATCCAGTCACAATTTAGATATGTTTTATCAAACGGAAATACACAGTTCACCTGTGCCATTTTCTCTTCCAGACTCATCTCCTGTAATAACAGGGATGCCCTCTCTTCTGGTGAGAGCTTATCATTCATGTAATTCATAGTTTCCACTGACTAACTCCTCCTTCTTTCCATTCGGCAGCTCCACTTCACAGGTTGTTCCAACAGGAACAGAAATCTTAAGCTTCATTTTGCCCTCTTCTCTCCTCCACGCGACGCGGATTGTTCCATAAATACAGATATGGGAGCATTGTGCGTTTGTCAGACTGCCACCAGGCATCGGTTTTATACGGAATCTTCTATATCCTGCCTCCACCGGCTCTAATCCGCAGATCCTCCGGTAAAAGAAATCTCCTACCGCTCCATAGGCATAGTGATTCATGGACGCCTCTTTGACCTGACTGTTCTCTTCAATCACGTCCCACTGTTCCCACATGGTTGTTGCTCCTTTTTTTACCTGATAAAGCCATGATGGGTTCGTGTCTTCCATCAGAAGCTGATAAGCTTCCTTCAAATGTCCATTGTCCGCAAGTGCAAACAGAATATACGGTGTTGCTGTAAATCCGGTATTCAGATGACCGCCGTTCTCCCGGATCAGTTTCCAGAGATTATCCGCCATTTTTTCTGCTTCTTTCTGTCCTGCCATTTTAAAATAAAGCGGCAGTACATACCCAGTCTGAAATTCCTCATTCAGTGTCCCATCTCCATCCATAAATCTTATCCGGTAGGCTTTTTTTATTTTTTCAGATTTTTTCCTGTAAAAATCACAGTCTGCCCTCTCTCCAAGTGCCTCTGCGATCTCACTCATCACCTGACACGCATAGTAATAATATGCGGTTCCTGTCCATGGACCTTTTCCAAGCCAGTCCTTTGGATTCCCGTAAGGTGCACACCAATCACCAAACTGAAACGGCAATGAGAAAATATACCGCGAATGATTCTTAATAAAACCTGCCATTGCCCATCTTGACACATCGGCAAGATATTTTTTCATGACAGGATACATCTGGTGAAGTACTTCCCTGTTTCCGGTTGACCGGTAGATGGCATACGGCACAAGAATGCAGCTGTCTCCCCAGCAGCTTGTTGTAATGCTTGGAGTTACGCCTTTCCGCACCGGGACAACAAAAGGAATTGCACCTAATTTTCCCTGTTCTGCTTTCATGTCGCGGAGCCACTTTCCAAGAAACCGGTTCATCTGAAAATTAAAACACGCCGTACCTGCAAACAATGCAATGTCTCCCGTCCATCCCTGTCTTTCATCCCTCTGCGGACAGTCGGTCGGGATATCCACAAAATTGTCTTTTCCACTCCATACAAGGTTCTTCTGCAGCTGGTTCAATCGCTCATCCGAGCAGGAAAAATCACCCGTGACCGTAAGATCTGAATAGATTGCTCTTGCCTGTACTTTTATCTTCTCTTTTTCTATTCCACTGACACTAATATAGCGGAACCCCATATAGGTGAAGCGCGGTGCATACGTCTGCTTTCCATCCCTGCAGTAATAACAGATTTCCTGCTTTGCCGAACGAAGATTTGTCCGGTACAGTTTTCCATGCTCTAACGCTTCCGCGTGGCATATCCGGATGATCTGCCCCGTTTCTCCATCTGCCTCAAATTCCACAACTCCGGAAAGATTTTGTCCAAAATCATAGATAATCTCAGTCTCTCCCTTCTCTCCTGAGTAAACCTCTTCGCAGGAGATGGGAGCAAAAATTTCATGACCGGTCACCGGCTCTCCGTACCTTGCTTCAATCATCGGATGGATATCCGGCGTTATCACATCTGCTTTTCTCCATTTCCAATCCGTCTCCTTAAACCTTGCATCATAAATTTCTCCATCATAGAAATCCGCATATTGATACGGTCCATCTGCCGTCACCTCATATGCTCCATCGGTACTTACAACTTCCCTGCTTCCATCTTTATATACAATATACCATTCTGCAAGCAGTGCCTGTCGGTCTGCAGTCAATAATGAAACGCTCTGGTTTGTATTCGAAATATTCGTTGTTCTTCCAACTGCCCAGCCTGCCGCAACTGTCACAAAGAGTTCATGGTCTCCCTCCTGTAATTCGCCTATCCGGTAGCAGCAATACTGGAGATTATGTTCGTAATCGGTAAATCCCGGCGAAAAATAATCCTCACTGATCCGTCTGCCATCTAGCAGGACATCAAAAATTCCAATCGCAGTCACTACAATCCAGCTCTCCTCCACTGCTTTTTCCAGATGGATTTTTCTGCGGAAATATAATGGACGCGGAGAGTTTGGCTTTTCTGTCACATGCATCTCATCCGTTATCCACTTTCCACTCCATGGCAGACGTTTTCTTCCCGTCATGAATTCTGCACACTTTGTACTGTTGTTTCCACGATCATCCACCGCCTCTATCTCCACATCATATCGGGTAAATGGTTTTAATGGTTCTCCTTCATATTTTATCCCAATTTGTTCTTTCACTTCTGCTATCCAGTTATTTACCCGGATACAGGCAGACCGAAGAGAAGTCTCTCTTCGGTCACTCTGTAATTGAAATGAAATGACAGGTTTGTCTGTATCTGTGATCAAAAGTTCTTTTCCTTCTTTTAATACAGATTTTTCCTCAATAAAAATATCACTTATTTCAAACACATCTTTTTTACTCCTGTTTCTGCTGTGCTGCCCTTCTCGCTGCTACCTCTTCTTTCATCTGTGGAAGTTTATTTTCAAGATCAAATCTCATAAAAACAACAAACATGACAAGATTCATGATTAAAGGCAGATAGTTGGAAAATGCATAAATGGAGTATTTCATGGATGTCGTAGCTGCTGCTAATGTTGCATCGTAATGTCCTGCCTGAAGGATCAGTGCAAGCACTGCTGCTCCAAGCCCTGCTCCTACTTTACTTCCAAAGCTGACTGCTCCACCAGAGATGGCAATCATCCGCTTATCATATTTCCACTCATTATAATCAATTGTCATAGCTGTAAGTACACCATACAGACACATTAATGGAATCTGTACAAAGCTTCCAATCAGGCTTGTTACAATATAGAGAGCAAAATTTTCTGGGACAAAGCAACGGATTCCTGCCATCACAGCTGCTCCGATCAGTCCAAAATATACGGTCTTCTGAATTCCTGCTTTGCTTATGATCGGCTGCGCCAGGATAAATCCTGCAACCGTTGCAAGCATTCCAAGTGCTCCGATCAACGATACCAGATTGTCATTGCCAAAAATCCATTTACAGTAATAAGTGCCAGAAGATGCAGCAACACTTGTTGAAATAGATGTGATCAGGTTAAATAAAAGGACAATGAGCCAGTATTTATTCCGAAACAGCATTCCCATCGCATCTTTAAATGGAACATTCTCTTCCTCTTCGTCCTGTTCTTCTACAAATGCTTCGTTCTCATAATCAGAAGCAAATTTGGTACGGACGCCATTACGGTAGCAGATCAGAAACAGTAGCAGGCATACCAGTGCGATCACAACTCCATATTTGATCCATGCCTGCTGTGTTCCGCCAAGCATATTGGTAATCGGGATAGTAAGAATTGAAATCAACATTCCAGCCCCATAATTTCCAATTGCGCGGAATGTTCCCATAACACTCGTATAATCCAATTATCCTCTTTTGAGGGTAATGGATTATTCTCCTTTCTCCCAATCTCTTGGGTTTTATTGAATACTCCATTATAATACTTAAAGCACTGTGGATCTGTATCTATTCTATTACAGCTTTGACTGTTCGGAGATGACTCAGACCACAGCTTTTCGTCTATTACTGGTAATTAGTTTGTTAACGCTTGACGTTTCTATTTACGTGATTACACAGCCGAACTCTCTGTGGAAGACAGCAGTGCTAAATATTATTTCAGGAGGTAAATCTCTATGTCCATGTACTTTGTTGGAATTGATATTTCCAAGTACAAACATGATTGTTGCATTATTTCTGCAGCCGACCAGCAGATTGTTTCTAAATTTACCATCACTAATGATAAGGATGGTTTTGAACAACTGCTGATTTCTCTTAATTCTCTCTCCAATTCTGAGGATATAAAAATAGGGTTTGAATCAACTGCCCATTATGCCCTCAATCTTGAACTCTTCCTTGAAAATGCCAACCACAGCTTTATGGAAGTTAATCCAGTCCTCATCAAGGAATACAAAAAATCAACTACTTTAAGGCGAACCAAAACAGATTCTGTTGACTGTGAATCAATAGCTCGGTGGTTAATGACTGTTGAGTACAAACCCCATTCAAAAGGATTTTACCACGCTTATTCCTTGAAGTCACTAACTCGTTTGCGAGATAGATTAATTCGTCAACGTTCTTTTTATCTTGTGAAGATAACAAATGTTTTAGATCATACCTTTCCAGAATTTAAACCTTTTTTCAATGAACGGCTTTCCAAAACTGCTATCTATCTCCTTGAAAACTATGGTTCTGCTGAAAAAATGGCTCATATGAATTCTGTGTCTTATGACAAACTACGCTGTATTTCAAGAGGTAAATTTTCTATACAACAGTTCCTTCGTTTGAAAGAATTGGCTGCTAACACAGTTGGTGTCAATAATTCTATCTTTGACATTGAATTAAACAGTTTGCTGACCTTATACAACTCTCTCTGCAAGGAAATAAAAAACCTTGAAGCCGAGATTACTAGACTTATTGAAGAAGTACATCCTCACTATATGTCCATCCCTGGTATCGGTCCTATTTCAGCAGCTGTTATTTATGCTGAATATGGTGACATATCAAACTTTTCCAATCCCAGTCAGATGCTTGCGTTTGCTGGAATTGAACCAGGAATAAATGACTCCGGCACTGAGTCTCATGGTGGCAGAATGGTAAAACATGGTTCTTCCCAACTACGTTACGTTCTGCTTAATGCTTGCCTTCCCTTAATCCGTTTTGACTTAACCTTTGCAACCTATTATGCAAAGAAACGGGCAGAAGGCAAAAAACACCGGGTAGCTATTACTCACGTTGCAAAGAAACTGATTAGAGTCATCTATGCATTGGAGAGGCAAGATGTAGACTTTAACGCTCAGAAACTACGTTAATATCTTCCCTATATATTTATCTGCTCCATCTGAAATACGATATTTTCAGATGGTCTATTAAAGTTACCCTTTTTTATTACACAAAATTTCTCAAAAAAACTCTTGACTATTTATAGTTTGTCACCTCTGGATATTCATCAAAACAGGCTATCTCTATTCTACTTGAATTTTTCCTATCTAATGGCAAAACAAACGCAAGTCATACACGACCTGCGTCTATCTTACATCCAATCACCTTCAGCTTCGTCCAGCTTCTCCACCAACACATCCTTAAGAACAAGAAAAGCTGGAATAAAACTGTCACGTATCAACATAATCATTTCATCAACTTCATTTTCATTATAAATGTGAACTGAAGTATTACGCTTTTTTAACATGAGTAACCATACTTCTGAATCATTGATAAACCCAATTTTATAACCTAACTGTAGAATTTCACGGGGCGATCCGCTGGAAGCTCCCTCCACACTATGCATTCTCATAATTTCCTGCAACGCTTTCCAGGCAAGTTCAAATGTAAGATTAAATTGCCTGATAATCCCTATTCGGTATATATCATTTGTTTCTGCCAGTTTGAAATCAGCTTTCGCCAGTATATCCAGACATTTTATAAAGTTATCAAGCTTTTTCATAAATTGTAACACCATCCCTTCCTATTTCTTGTTTCAATTCATCTGAAATTGCTGCATCTGCCTGTACAATATCAAACATCAGGAGTGAATGTACTTTTTCTTTAACATCCCAATAAAAGTGGTCAAAATCTCCACCATATACAGCGATATCTATATCGCTTCTTTCTGCATTCGTTCCTCGCGCACGAGAACCAAACAGTATGATTTTTTCGATAGAATATTTTTGTGCAAAATAAGAAAGTTCCCTCAATACCCGATCTGGTAAATTATATTTCATATTCAGCACTGGCCTCCTCATTAATTCCTATAATCATTTTTTAAGCATAGCATATTTTTACTTAGTTAACAAGTATTCAGGAATATGTCAAGCAGTGCACCACTTACGAAAATAAGTAGGTATATTTTCGCATCTGTGCAAATATAATCATTTCTACCCGATTTCGGATTTCTTCTGGATATTCCTCTGCTTTTTCAAGCAATTCTGTTACATCATTTTTCGTAAATTGAAACCTCAGATTTATTTTATGCAGAGATTCCGAAATATCTAATTGTTCATCAAATTCACTACTTATTGTTTTTGACTGAACACGATCCATAAGCGCATAAACATCTCCCGACAAAGGATAATCCATCGTTGTATCTGCCAGTAAGCCCGCCCCATTATCAAAAATCGGGCAATATGCATAGTCCCCTTTTCCATTCATCAGAACCGCAATATTATGTGTGTCGATCTTCATTCAGAAAAAATGCGTCAATCGTCAACAATTTATTCATATAAATGCCAAAATTCTGAAGTCCTGTCATTCGCTCTGCCTGCTGCACCAAAAAAGGTAAGCGTTCTTCATGTTCTGGTATTCTATACAAAGCTTTGTATAAACTTTCTCCGAAAAAGTTCTTGAACAACCGCTCCAGCGTGATAATCTGCCAATCTTCGCTTAGAAAGTTTTTGCTCTTCACACCATTATAAATCACAGTGCCGTATTTTATTTTTTCCAGATCATAGCCTACAAATTCATTCTCTGTCAGGGTTGACTTTTTCAGGAGATGGGAAATCATATATTCTGACAGACCTTCATAACCTGTATAATCTGCTTTATACCATATTCCCTCATTTTCCCATTTTAACTGGTTCCCTTTTGAAGACTGCCGGTCATTTTTCCGAATATTCTGCTCGAATAATTCTATCATTGTATCTACCTCTCTATGCGAATCCAAAAATCATCTTCTGCCATTCGTCCTTCAGTCTTCTCTATAATCATAATTGGATCATAAAATGGTAGTCCCAGATCCTTCAATATCAATTTCATCTTATCTCGGCTTTCCGGGAAACATCTTGACTCCAGGAACTCCTGATAATCATTATAATTCGGATCTTCTACCGTACCAAAAGCACGGAACATAACCTTATCTGTATAATTTCTTATTTTCACTTTTCGTTCCCGCTCATTCACATCAATCAAAGTGCATACATTCTGTTCATACATATACCATATTCTGAGCGGCCACACTTTTTCCGGCACCTTCACTTCCTGCTCATATTCCGGATATTTCTGCAACATTTTTAATAATGGAACAATTGGTCCGCGAATCACTTCTTCGCTTCTCTCCCAACGTTCTACTGTCGGCTTGGAACAATTGATAAATTCTGCAAACTCTTTCTGCGTCAAATGCAATCCTTTCCGAATCTGTTTAATTTCCTTTGCAGTCGTATATTCTGGTGTTATAAATAACCTTTCTCTCATAAATTCACCTTCCAGTTTTATGATTCCCGACTTTTTCTTTATTAAATCACAAAATCTAATATTTGTAAACAAAAACCATTATTTTGATTGTTTATTTCATAATAAATCAATCAAAATAATGGTTTTCTCCATGTTTTTCTTCTTTATAGTATTGTAATTTCTAACAATCTTTATTTTTCGGACTTAATCCTACTCAATCCCTGTCACTTTGTAGTCTTTGTCTTCGACAGCTTTTTTCAGTACCTCATCTGCGACTTCTGCTGCCAGGGTTACAACTGCTGTTCCATTTTCATGGCTTACTTCTGCCCCTTCTACTCCTTCGATTGCTTCCAGAGTTTTCTTTACAGTTGCCTCACAGTGTCCACACATCATACCTTCGATCTTCATTGTTTTTGTCATTGTCTTTTCCTCCTTAATTTCTCTGACTTTTGACTTTATCTTCTTATCCTTGCTGGCATCATACATCTTGAACCAGTTCAGACGAAGTGCATTGGTTACTACGCAGAAGCTTGAAAGACTCATTGCCGCTGCGCCAAACATCGGATTTAATTTCCACCCGAAAAGCGGATACCATGCGCCTGCTGCAAGCGGGATTCCGATTACATTATAGAAGAATGCCCAGAACAGGTTCTCATGGATATTTCTTAAGGTTGCCTTGCTCATGCGGATGGCTGCCGGCACATCACTTAACCGGCTTTTCATCAATACTACATCTGCCGCGTCAATGGCAATATCCGTTCCCGCACCGATTGCAATACCGATATCGGCTCTCGTAAGCGCCGGTGCATCGTTAATGCCGTCACCGACCATTGCAACCCTGCCGTCACGCTTTAAGCGGCTGATAACGCTGTCTTTTCCGTCCGGCAGGACATCTGCGATAACCTCATCTACGCCTGCCTGTGCGCCGATTGCCTTCGCCGTCCGTTCATTGTCGCCTGTCAGCATGACAACACGGATTCCCATGTTCTGTAACTGTCTGACGGCTTCCGGGCTGTCTTCCTTGATAACGTCCGCAACCGCAATGATTCCAAGCAGTTTGTCGTCCTTTGTAAAAAACAGTGGTGTCTTTCCCGCATTTGCAAGCTTTTGTGACTGCTCCTGCATTTCCTGTGAAACCGCGGTGCGGGTACTGATAAATTTGTAATTTCCGCCTGACAATACCGCATTTTCATATTCTGCCGTCAGTCCGTTTCCCGGAAGTGCCGTAAAGTTATTCACTTCAAAAATATCTGTCTGCGCTGCTTCGGCATATGCCAGTACTGCCTTTGCCAGCGGATGTTCGCTCTTTTTTTCCAGTGCATACGCAAATGAAATCAGTTCTTTTTCCGTGACACCTTTATTGCAGATAACGTCTGTGACCTTTGGTTCACCGGTTG
>OLIW01002287.1_pt1 | contig 14603 bp, 17 predicted proteins | sample 1601321 | NCBI WGS metagenome assembly OLIW01 (sample SAMEA2452114, study PRJEB22498) | human gut metagenome | reverse complement strand
TTATACCTATGTCGGGCGGCAATACCGAGCGGCAGGTAACGGTTTTAAGAGATTTGAAGGCCACGGCTCTGGCCTGTACGCCCTCTTACGCGCTGCATATAGCGGACACCATGGATAAGATGGGGGTTAAAAAGGAAGAATTAAGCCTAAAAGCGGGAATTTTCGGGGCGGAGCCCTGGACGGCGGCTATGCGCGGGGAGATTGAAAACCGCCTGGGCATTACCTGCTATGATATTTACGGCCTGGCGGAGATTATAGGGCCGGGCGTGGCCATTGAATGCGGCGAGCATAACGGCCTGCATATCTTCGAGGACCATTTTATAGCTGAGATAATAGACCCCAAGACACTTCAGCCTGTTCCCGACGGAGAGCCGGGCGAATTGGTATTTACCACAATTACCAAAGAAGGAATGCCTTTAATTCGTTACCGTACCCGCGATTTGACCCGCATTATTCCTGAAAGCTGTCCCTGCGGGCGCACTCACAGGCGCATGGAGAAAATTCTGGGCCGCAGCGACGATATGATTGTTATAAGAGGGGTCAACGTATTCCCCACCCAGATAGAGACCATTCTTATAGAAATGGGGGATCTGGAACCTCATTATCTGCTGGTTGTGGACAGGGAAAACAATATGGATAATCTGGAAGTGTGGGTGGAGATGAGCCAGCATCTCTTCTCGGATGAAGTAAAGGTAATAGAGCAGGCTGAGCGTAAGCTCAAGGAGCGCATGCATACCATTCTGGGAATAAGCGCGCGGGTAAAATTAGTTGAGCCGGGCACCATCCCCCGGAGCGAGGGCAAAGCAAAAAGGATACAGGATAACCGTAAGAAATAGAGAATTCTATAAATAAAAAGGCATATAAATATATGAGGAGGCCGCAGTATGTTTATAAAGCAGATTTCGGTTTTTATGGAGAATAAAAAGGGAAGGCTGGAGAGCCTGACTAAAGCGCTTGCCGGCAACAATATCGATCTTGTGGCTTTGTCCATAGCAGATACGGCTGATTACGGCATTATGCGGGCTATAGTGAATAACACGCAGAAGGCTCTGGACGTGCTTAAGGAAGCGGGCTTTATGGCCAGCGTAACCGAAGTGCTGGCTGTAGAGGTTCCGGATGAGCCGGGCGGGCTGGCCGGCGTGCTGGAATTGTTCAATAAAGAGGATATTTCGGTGGAATATCTCTATTCCTTTGTGCGCGTCAAGAGTGAAAAGGCTCTGATACTGTTTAAGGTGAGCGACAGCGCCAAGGCTATTGACGTGCTTACCAATGCGGGCGTGGGCCTGCTCACCCAGGAACAGGTGAACAATCTGTAATGGGGATTTAACCTAACGGCGGTTCAGCTTGGAAAGCGGAGGCTTATTCTGGCCGGAACAGCCGGGAAGAAGGATTATATGAGACCTACGGCGGCATATGTTGATTTAGACAAGCTGGTACATAACTATAACGCAATTAAACGCCATGTGGGAGATAAAACCAGGATTATGGCCATGGTTAAAGCCGATGCCTATGGGCATGGGCTTTTGCCTGTTTCTAAAACTCTTGAGCAGGCGGGGGCTGATTATTTAGGGGTGGCCATGATTGAAGAAGGCGTCCGGCTCCGCCTGGCAAATGTAAAATTGCCCATACTCTGCGTGGGCGCGTCCTTTAAGAGCAGCTTGGAAGAGGGGATTAAAGAGGATATAATTCTTACCCTCTATGAAACAGGCCAGTTATGCGATATGCAGGAGGCCGCTGAGCGTGCTGGAAAGAAAGCGCGCGTACATATAAAGCTGGAAACGGGCATGAACAGGCTGGGCGCGCATACGGACGGCGAATTGCTACAGCTTGCGCGTGAACTAAAGAAATGCGATATGGTTCAGGCGGAGGGAGTATTCACTCATTTTGCCGCCAGCGACAGCGCGGACAAGACATTTACATATGAACAAGCAAGCATATTTAACCGAGGACGGGAGATTCTGGCCAATGAAGGCTTTGACCGGCTTATCGCTCATGCCGCTTGCAGCGGCGGAACCTTAGATTGCCCTGATTTATATTACGATATGGTGCGGCCGGGCATAGCGCTCTATGGTTATCCTCCCTCAAGCGAGGTTATTAACCATCTGCCCCTTGAACCTATAATGCGCATTGAGAGCCGGCTGAGCCAGGTTAAGCATATTAAGGCGGGAGAGAGCGTAGGCTATGGCCGCAGCTATACGGCGCAGAAGGATATGTGCATAGGGGTAGTGCCCATAGGCTACGGGGACGGCTACCGCCGCGCTTTGAGCAATAAGGGCTTTGTCATTATAAACGGCTGCCGCGCAAATATTCTGGGCCGGGTATGCATGGACCAGATGATGGTGGATATAACCGACATTCCTGCCGAATCGGGCGAATTAGCGGTGCTGTTAGGAAAAAGCGGCGGGGAGAAATTCGATGCGGAGGATATGGCTGAAATCTGCGGCACGATAAGCTATGAAATCACTTTAGGCTTTACGGCGCGGGTACCCAAAATATATTACGGCGAGGCGTATGACAGGCTTGACAAGAGAGGATTATAAAAAAAACAGGGACGCTCTGCCGTTGGGTGAGCGCGAGGCCTTTTCAAAAATTGTTTGTCATGCTATAATAAACAGCAGGGAATATAAAAATGCCCGGCGGATAATGGCCTATTGGGCCATATCCAGCGAATTGTCTTTAAGCGGACTTATTGAAAATGCGCTTTCGGCCGGAAAGGAATTATATCTGCCCGTATGCGCTCCTGACGGCAGTATGGAGGGTGCGCGCTTTTTTAAAGAGGACAAGCTGCATTCAGGAATATGCAGGGTGCCCGAACCTGCGGGAGAGTTAATCCCTCCGGAGAAACTGGAGCTTATAATTGTTCCAATGCTGGCCTTTAATGCGGCCTGCTTCAGAACGGGCTGGGGCAAAGGCTATTATGACCGGTATCTTGCCCGGACGGGCGCGTTCCGCTTAGGAGCGGCTTTTAGCTGTCAGTATGACGGACTTATGGCAGTGATGCCGCATGACAGGCAGCTGGATAAAATAATAACAGAAGCGCATATCTGGACGCCGGAAGCGCGGGAAAGGTATTAAGAAATGATAAGGGATACAATTAAATTTGCGGTAAAGCTGTTTTTTGTTAATCTGGCCGTTTCCTTTCTGGGAATTATAACGCTTTCACTGCTGCTTTCTGCGCAGGTGGGCTTTGCGATATGCGCTGTGGCCGGCTTTATCTTTATAGGCTTTACCCTTGGCGTGGTCTGGGACAATACCACCCGCAAGGGCGGAGAGGACTGTAAAGCCACACTGAATTTTTTAAAGTACGGGAGCGGGCAGCGCGCCCAGGACAGTAAGCGCTTCTATCCGGCCAAGGGCTTTATTGCGGGCTTGATTGCCATGCTGCCTTATCTTATAATATGGATAATTTATATGTGCGGGACTTTCCACGGCTGGGAAAAGGGAGTGCCGCTGGGAGTGCAGCTGCTCTATTCGGTGCTGTATCTCTCTTTTATTCCTTATGCTCCCTTTCTGCGCCTTGCGACCGTGGCCGACCCAATCGTATATCCTACTCATTATATGCCCCTGGGAAGTGAAGCCACGCAGTATTTTAACTTAATGACCGTCAACAGCAATGTTATGCCCTATATGTTTATTATTCCAATAGTGCTTTATATACTTACTGCGGGTATCTGCTACATATTGGGCAATAAGCAGCAGCAGAAGCTTTATCCTGAGCATACCTTTAAAAAGTATTTTGAGCATCAGGAGAATGCCCAATCTGAAAGCGGCAGTGTTCAGGCGGATGCAAACCAGAGCGCTAAGGCGCAGATGGCGGAGCAAACTGCCAGCGATGAAAGCGTGCCGGACGGTGATGAGACTCAGGGCGCAGAAGGCGCGGCCATAGAGGAAATGCCTCAAAGTGCAGAAAGCATATTGCCTGAGGAAAAGGAAACTCCTAAAAATCAGGCGCAGGGAGCTATCAACGGCGGCGCGGGAGAAGGAGAATGAGAATTTCGGGCGGCCAATGGCGCTCAAGACGCTTAGTATGCCCTGATGGAAGGGATATACGTCCTACGGCGCAGCTTGTTAAAGAAGCGGTTTTTAATATGCTGCAGACGCGGGTATATAATTCAAGAGTTCTGGATATATTCGCAGGTACTGGCCAAATAGGATTGGAAGCCCTTTCGCGCGGCGCGGCCCAAGCGGTTTTTATAGATAAAGACGTAAGCCCGCTTTTAAAAAATATATCTTTTCTTGAAACAGCCCCCAGGGTTATTAAAGGGGATTTTGCCGGAGCGCTGAAAGTTCTGGCGGCTGAAAAAAACAGTTTCGACATTATTTTTGCCGACCCGCCTTATGAAGCGGGATATTATTCTCAGATTATTGAGGAGGCGGCGCCTCTTTTAAATAAAGACGGAGTGCTGGTGCTTGAGCATGACAGGCGGGAAAACATTGAGCCTTTATGCGGCCTGGAAATAATAAAGCACAGGGAATATGGGCGCAGGGCGGTAACGCTGCTTGCGTTTTTGGAGGATTGAATATGAAACGACTTGTATATCCGGGCAGCTTTGACCCGGTCACTAACGGACATTACGACCTTATAGAGCGGGCCAGCCGCATGACGGACGAATTAATCGTGGCTGTTCTGAACAATCATAATAAACGGCAGTTTTTCAGCGTTCAGGAGAGAAAGGATATGCTCAGGCAGGTAACGGCCGGGCTGGATAATGTCATTATTGACAGCTCGGAGGATTTGCTGGTGGATTATGTGCGTTCAGTCAAGTCGGGATTTATTCTGCGCGGACTGCGGGCAGTTTCGGATTTTGAGTATGAATTGCAGTATGCCATGCTCAATCAGCGCCTGGATAAGAATATAGAAGCCGTATATCTTATGACCAGCAGTGACAACAGCTTTTTAAGCTCGTCCATGGTCAGAGAGATAGGGAGTCTGGGCGGCGATATATCTTCAATGGTACCCCCTGTTATACATGATTATGTCAAGCAGCGACTTTTAAAAAAATAGAGGAGGACTATTCAAATGACGGTAAATGAAATGCTGGATATGCTGTCCGAGGAGCTGGAAGGCGCCAAAAAAGGGCTTTTTACCTCAAAACATCTTGTAGATGCGGATAAATGCCTGGATCTTGTGGATGATATTAAGGATACTCTGCCTATTGAATTGGAGCGGGCGGCCAACATTATGAAGGAACGCCGTCAGATACTGGTAGATGCTGAAAACGAGGCGCAGCAGTATATGGACGAGGCGCAGAAGAAGGCCTCGGAGCTGGTCAAGGAGACTGAAATATATAAAAAGGCCGAGCAGGAGGCCGCCAATATAGTTAACAGCGCCAAGCAGAACGCCAAGGAGATACGCCTGGGCGCAAAGGCCTATGCCAATGAGCTGCTGCAGGAGCTGGAAAAATATCTGCTCAGATATGCCGACCAGGTAAAGAAATCCCGCGACCAGTTCGAGAAATAAGCAGGCGCCGTATAACCGCAGTCAGGGCTATAGCGCCGGCAGAGGCGGCAAGAGGCAGAATAAGACTGCCGCATATTATATAAAGCTTGCATAGAATATAGGCTGCGCAGGCGGAAACCAGTCTTGCCCCGATAAAAAACAGAGGGTTTATTTCCTTGGGCAGAAAGGCGAGCGCCTGCATGCATATGGAAAGCCCGGAAAAGCTTAAGAGGAACGAGCACAGGGGCAGCAGGGTGCCGAGGGGAAGCCCCATTTCGCTTAAGCGGTTTATTCCGTTGGTCATCTCCATAATTCCGGCAATTAAGGCGCCTCCCAAGCCTTTTAAAAGCCCAAAATCATCCGCCAGCGCGATTATTACGCCGAAAAGGAGCATATATCCGCCCACTGAGAGAATGGCTTTTATGGAGGACAGTATGCTTTGGCGCAGGATTTCTCCAATGGAGGTAAGGGGCGGTTCTCCCTTAAATTGGTTCCCCTGCGCGGTTTCTTCTGAAAACATCCCGTAGAGGGAGCCGGTTAAAAAACAGGCGAGGTAATGTATAATTAATAAGGTAAGCCCCATTTCGGGCATGCCCAATATTGCCGCGGCTACGCTGCCTGTTATAAATACCGGCCCTGAGCTGTGGCACAGGGCGCTCAAAGGCTTAAGCTGGGCGAGAGAAATATATTTTTGGTTATAAAGTTCCCCGCACATGCGCGCGCCCGTAGGATAACCGCATAAAAGGCTCATGGCCAGAGCGTATCCGCCTTGGACGGGCATTCCCATTAAGCGCATAAGAGGTTTGAGCGCTTTGGCAAAAACAGGAGCGCAGCCTAATAGGAGCAGAGCCTGGGATGCGATGAAAAAGGGTAGCAGGGCCGGAAGGACGGCCTTTGCCCAAAGCAGGATAATATCTATCCCTCCCTTAAGCACCGTCTGGGAACGGAAAACGGACAGAACAATAAGAATAATAAACAATAATATATATATAAATCTGGGCCGAAAAATCCTCTTTATTTTCAAGCGGGACGCCTCCTTGGCAGGAACCTGCCGGTATAGAGAATATATTCGGCCGTTTATCAGATTATGAGTTAAAAGGAGCAGTAAATGAGCTATAAGGCGCTTTACAGAAAGTGGCGGCCCGAATTTTTCCGGGACGTAGTGGGTCAGGAGGTAATAGTGCGGACACTCAGGGCGCAGATAACTTCCGGCCATATAGCGCACGCTTATCTTTTTACCGGTCCGCGGGGTACGGGCAAGACCAGCATGGCCAAAATATTTGCGCGTGCCATTAACTGCCTTGAGCCTGAAGAAGGGGACGCCTGCGGCAAATGCGAGGTCTGCCTTGCGCTTAAGGGCGAGGCTATGGATATAATAGAGATGGACGCCGCAAGCAATAACGGCGTGGATGAAATACGGGCGCTCAGGGAGAATATAGTTTTCCCGCCGGCGGTGGGAAGATATAAAGTGTATATCATAGACGAAGTTCATATGCTCTCTCAGGGCGCGTTCAACGCTCTTTTAAAGACTCTGGAAGAGCCGCCTGAGCACGCAGTGTTTATACTTGCCACTACCGAGGTGCATAAACTCCCTGCCACCATTCTTTCCCGGTGCCAGCGCTTTAACTTTAAAAGCATCAGCGTATCGGATATAAGCGGGTACCTTAAAAAAGTGCTGAAGGCCAGCGGCGCTGAATTTGAGCCGCAGGCAGTGGATTTAATAGCCCGCTCGGCCGAGGGGGGCATGAGGGACGCGCTTTCCATAGCGGATATGTGTTTGTCCTACTGCGGCAGCAATGTTGGATATGAGGACGTAGTAAGCATTTTGGGTACGGCGGACAGGGAATTCATGTTTAAGTGTGCCGACACGCTTATAAATTCGGATGTTAAGGGGGCGCTGGACGCCTGCGCGCAATTAACGGACAGCGGCGGGGATATAGGGGTATTCATGAGGGATATCATGAGCCACCTTTCGGATGTGCTTACGGCCAAGCTGGCGGGAAAAGAGGCTTTAACAGCCCTGCCTGACGATATTGTTTCCCGGCTCCTTGAGCAGGGGGAACGGGCTGATGCGGACAGGCTTATGCGCGCGATTGAACTGCTGGCGCAGGCGGAGAGCGAGCTTAAGCAGCATTCCCGGCCCAAGGTTATATTAAGCGCCGTTATGGCCAGAATCTGTACGCCCCGTCTGGAAGAGGACGCGCTTGCGTTAAGGGACCGAATTTCCGTGCTGGAACAGGAATTAAGCAGCATTAAAGCTAATGGCATAGAGATGGCTTCCCGGCCGGCGCAGCCTGCAAAGACCGAGGATAAAAAAGAGGCTTCATCCAATTCATCCAAAGCGCCTGCGGCAGAAAAAAAGATTTCGGGCGCTGTTAAGGAAACCAAGCAGGCTGCTCAGCAGGGTGAACTTTGGGAGGCGCTTTTAGCAAGAATGCGCAAAAATGCCATGCCCGTGTATATGACGCTGAAAAGCGCCGAGGGCGGCCGCAGGCAGGATAATGCATATATAGTTATGTTTTCTCCTGAGCATGAGAGCAAGATGAAATTTATTAATGGCAAGACAGAGGCAATATCAAAGGAACTGGAAGCTCTCACGGGGGAAAAACTGGCTGTGCGTACTGAGCAAACCGTCCCCGCACAAAAGCAAGAGGAGCAGGATGAGCTTATCGCAAATATAATTGATATATTTGGAGAAGAAAATATACATTTTAAAGATTCGGAGGAATGAATTATGGCAAAAGGCGGTTTTGGAGGCTTTGGCGGAGGCAATATGCAGCAGCTTATGCGGCAGGCACAGAAGATGCAGCAGGATATGGAGAAAGCGCAGCAGGAATTAGGCGAAATGCAGATTGAAGCCAGCGCGGGCGGCGGCATGGTCAGCTGCACTGTAACGGGACTTAAGGAGATAGTTTCTATAAAGATTAATCCCGAAATAGTAGACCCGGAAGATATAGAGATGCTGGAGGATACCGTTACGGCGGCCGTTAAGGAGGCTATGGCTAAGGCTGAAGAGGCCCACAGCGAGCGCATGGGACGTATAACGGGCGGCATGGGAGGTATGTTTTAACCTTGAGCATGTATATAGAGCCTCTGGCGCGGGCGGTTAATGCGCTTTCCAAGCTGCCGGGCGTAGGGGGCAAATCTGCGCTCAGGCTGGCCTATCATCTTATAGATATGCCCAAAGAGGAAGTAGAGGAATTGGCAGACGCTATTTTAAGCGTGAAGGAAAGAGTGAAGTACTGCCAGATATGCGGCAACTTCTGCGAAGAGGATACCTGCTCCATTTGCCGGGACGACGGCCGGGATAAGGGCACTGTTTGCGTAGTGCGCGATCCCAGGGACGTTATAAGCATGGAGCGTATGCGGGATTACCGCGGAGTTTATCATGTTTTGCACGGCACTATTTCTCCCATGAACGGCATAGGGCCGGAGGATTTAAAAATCAAGCAGCTTCTGGACAGGATTGCCCAGGGCGGGATAAAGGAGATAATTCTTGCTACTAATCCCGATGTAGAAGGGGATGCCACTGCGCTTTACCTTGCGCGGCTGCTTAAGCCCCTTGGTGTAAAAGTGACCCGTATAGCATACGGCATACCTATAGGCGGGGAGCTTGAGTATATAGATGAGGTTACTCTCTCCCGTGCCATGCAGGGCAGGCGGGAGATGTAGTTATTTGCTCTTGAAGTTTTAAGAGGAAGCTTTTCCTTTTGTAGGTTCTTTCAGGGGTAGCAAAAAGCAGGGGGGCGGCTCTTGCGGCCCGTACGGGCCGCCGGGCCGGGCCTGGGCCCGGTCCGGGCAGGCATTTTGCCTGCCAAGAGCCGCCCCCTGCTTTTGCTCCCCCTGAAAGAACAAGAGAATTTGCGGTAATTTATTTTGCTTTCAGTTAACCCCCGGTTTACAAGGAACTGCACGGTCAGGATGAGTAAAATCTGCCTTTTTCTGTGCTGCTTTCATTCCATGCACGCTACCTGCCGTTCAGGTATGCTTTACCCGGCATAAATTTTATACATTCTGACTCTACAGCCCCGAACGGAGAGAATTTCTTCATTTTCAGGGCAAACGGCCGAGGCGTACTTGACGTATGCCCATTGAGGATAACTCAGAAAAAGAAGGAATTATCCCGTTAAGAGGCTTGCAGTTCCTTGTAAACTGAGGGTATTAACAGCCTTAATAAAGGATATATTGTAATTTAGATAATTTAATCTTATTTTTAATCGTATATGGCGCTATAAATATCTCCAAATTTTTATTGAATTTTCTTATGTTGTATGCTATACTCTATTATCAGAATTATATTTATATTGGAGGTGGTTCCATACATGGACGACGGCCCTAGTTGTCATCATAAAAAATGCCGCAATGCAATAATTCCGTGTAGCGCTATGCATTGCTGAGGCAGGGCTTTTTTCCTTTGAAAGGAGAAAGGCCGGAATGCTTTAGCTTTATAAAACGGGGAAAGAGTAAAATTATATAAAGCAAGCTCTCTAAAGGCTGTTCTTTTCGGCCTGTCCCTAAGCATTATTGCCCTTAATAAATCGGGCATACTATTTTTGGAGGAATTATTGTGTTGTCATCAGTTATTTTGTTGATTGTACTTATTTTTATTAATGCTGCTTTTGCCAGCGCTGAAATAGCCGTTATTTCCTTAAATGACGTTAAGCTTAAAAAGCTTGCTCCCAAAGGGGAGAAGGATAAACGGGTCAAGCGCCTGAAAAAGCTTACCGAACAGCCGGCCCGGTTCCTGGCGACTATACAGGTTGCCATTACTTTGGCCAGCCTGCTGCAAAGCGCGTTTGCCGCTGATAATTTTGCCGAGCCTTTGGCGGCTGCTCTGCTTAACGCCGGCGTGCCTCTTTCGCAGGGAGCGCTGGAGACTATTTGCATAATTGTAATTACACTTATCCTTTCATATTTTTCTCTTGTTTTTGGTGAACTGGTTCCTAAACGTATAGCTATGAAAAAAGCTGAAACCATGGCGCTGGGTATGTCGGGAGTGCTTTACGGCGTGTCCAAAATTTTTGCGCCCCTTGTTTGGCTGCTGACCGTATCCACCAACGGCATACTGCGTCTTATGAAAATTAATCCTGAGGAAGAGGAAGAAAAGGTAACCGAAGAAGAGATCCGCGGCCTGCTTTTGGAGGGTAATGAACAGGGCACCATTCAGTCGGAGGAAAATGAAATAATTCAAAATGTCTTTGAATTTGACGATACCGACGTGCAGGAAATATGCACCCACCGCCGGGAAATTGTCGCTCTGCATATGGAGGACGATGAAGAGGACTGGGCGCAGACCATCTTTGAAAACAGGCACACCTTTTATCCAATCTGCGATAAAACCATGGATGACGTTATAGGCATTCTGGATACAAGGGATTATTTCCGAATGAGCGACCGCAGCAAGGAGAATTTAATTGCGCATGCTATGCAGATGCCCTTGTTTATACCTGAAACCATGACGGCCAATGTGCTTTTCCGCAAGATGAAGGAGAGCCGGACATATTTTGCGGTAATAGTGGACGAATACGGCGGGCTAACGGGTATTATCACTCTTCATGACATTATGGAATCTCTGGTAGGGGATTTAGAGGAAAAGAACGAGCCGCCCAGACCCTCGGATATTGAGCAGCTTAAGGAGGATGAATGGTCCATTCAGGGCTGCGCGCCATTAGACGATGTGGCTGAAGAACTGGATGCAGTTTTGCCTACAGATACTTATGACACTTTCGGCGGATATATCTGCGGAATGATAGACAGGGTGCCTAATGACGGCGAGCGCTTTAGATGCGAGAGCGAGGAGCTTGTTATTGACGTTATGGAAGTAGAAAACCATACTATAGGCGCGACCGTTGTCAAGCGCAAGGAAAAAGCTCCTGACGAAGATGAGAATACAAAGCCTAAGCGCAAGGCGCTGGAAGCAGAATAAGATTTTAAGTCTGTCTCGTCTGCCCATTCCATCACACCGGCATTTATACTTTTAAGTCTTACTCCACGCTGTCCTGTCCGAGAAATCGGAGGGACATCGTGGAGGGACATTAAAAACCATTTACATATTGAGCTGTCAAAGACCTTGATAAATCAAGGGTTTCCGCCATAGTGGTAGTAATAGGCGAAGTAGATATTCGGATATTTATATCTATTACACATAAGGAAGTAAAAAACATGAGAAATTTTAGAGATTTTGCTCCAGACGAGCGATGTAATTATATAACACTTTCAACGGGTGAGTATTATCCAGATATTCTTGAGGATGCTTGTCGTTTATATTTACCTGTATTGGAAACATTTTCAAGAATGTTACATAGATCAGAAAGTTCTACAGCGTTATTTATGAACATAGCACAAGCACCTAATCAGTGGATGCGTATTCAGCTTTCCAGAGTGTTTAGAAAATATGTTTCGCCCGAAACGCCTGTTGAAATGCTTAAGAAAAAAACGCAAGCAGAGAAAATATGCCGTGATTTTGGTGCTGGATTTAGACCTATTCATATAGTTCAAGAGCGTTTTGACTCTCGCCCCTTACCAGATGAAGCGTTATGTGCGGTGCTTTGGGAATATAAGGATAGAGGAAAGAAAGGATATGACCTTACAGATAAATTTTTTGATATGATTCAGGGGTAATTTCCTGATTTGTATATTTGGGGACCGCGTGGTGCTGGTGCTGATATTCAAGCAACACAGTTATGGAGCGATTATCCCAACAATAGTAGACCTTTGGATTTTGTTATTTCATCAAAGGATAAAAAAGTTATATATGCTGTTGGGCTTGCTCGATACGATGGAGATAGGGGTGGAGCGCAAGAAGATGATAGGACAGGTGGTTATAAAAACTGTTCTGATGAGGTTTTGAATTATGTTCATTCGCATGGATTGAAGACTAAAGTGATATTTCTAAATGATGGACCGGGTCTGTTGTTAGGTTCTATGTGGGAAGATTATTCTCGTATAGAAGAACGTTATCCTAATGAGGTCAAGGTTCTTACATTGAGAATGATAGATGAAAGATTAACTAGGTCGTGGCTAAAAGGAGAAGATTAGAATGGCAACAGGGATACCACCAAAGGAAATGCAAAAGTGTAAAAAAATTTCTGTTAGCCTATCCTATGAAGGCAAAGAAGCTGTTGAAAGTGTAATGAATTATGAGGGGAAACAATTTGAAATACAGCTTCCTATAAATGGAAATGGAAAAAACCTGTTCTTTTTTGGCGATAATATAGACGCATTAGCATATTTGCTAAAACAAGGATATAAAAACAAAATCAAATTAATATATATTGACCCGCCGTTTGCGACTGCATCAAATTTCGTTAATCGCAAACAAGAACATGCTTATAGTGATTCTCTTTGTGGTGGTGAGTATGTTGAATTTTTGCGTAAAAGATTAATTTTATTGAGAGAATTATTATCTGAGGAAGGCTCTATTTATCTTCATTTAGATAATAAAATGGCTTTCACAATGAAATTAATTATGGATGAAATTTTTGGAGAAGATAATTGCAGAGCATTTATTACAAGGAAAAAGTGCAGTACAAAGAATTATACAAAAAATACTTTTGGAAATATTTCGGATTATATTATGTTTTATTCCAAAACATCAAACTATACATGGAATAGGCCATATGATCCATGGGAATATGACCGCATGATTGAACAATACCCATGTATTGACGAAAGAACAGGACGACGATATAAAAAAGTACCTGTTCATGCACCGGGAGTTAGAAAAGGGGAAACAGGAAAAGAATGGAGAGGTAAATTACCTCCTGTGGGTAAGCATTGGCAATATACACCAGACAAACTTGATGAATTAGACGCTGCTGGAGAGATATATTGGAGTCCAACGGGAAATCCTAGACGGAAGGTTTTTTGCGACCCTTCAAAGGGTGTTCCGATACAGGATATATGGTTAAATTATAGAGATTCGATTAATCAAGCTCAAAAGACAACTGGGTATCCAACTGAAAAAAATATGGATATGTTGAAAATGATTGTAACAGCTTCTTCTAATCCAGGGGATATAGTATTAGATTGCTTTGCTGGCAGTGGAACAACTTTAGGAGTAGCTTTTGAAAATGGTCGTTATTGGATTGGTGCAGATAATAGTGTGGAAAGTTTAAAAGCTGTTCTTAAACGGTTTACAGATGGTCTTGATGTGTATGGCGATTATGTAAATGGCATGACGTATGAACAATATTCATTAGATTTGGAAGGGAAGTGTCCGTTTACTATTTTGACATTAAAAGAAAATGAATCTTGTGTAAAAAAGGTGTGCTGCATTGAAAAACGACAAGATGAATTTGTAAAATATAGTAATTTGGGAAAGGCGGAGAGCATATGAGGACAAAATTAATTTATTCAAACATTGAAGATTCTCAAGGGTACGGTGCTGGAAGTGGAGATACTGAGAGATACGAATATGAGTGCCCATGTGGTAAAGGGAAAATAATTGAAGAACATGATAATATACCGGGATTTCGCGATCATGACGTATATATTTCCTGCGAGGAATGTAGGAAAAAGTATACCTTAGATACCAGTAAAGGAGTAAGAAATTGGAAACTTATTGAGAAATGATATAATTGAATATACATTTTAAATATGTTGGAAACTAGGTGATAAAGTGGAGTGGAAATGTGAATTTTACGATACAGAAAATTTAGATGGGTATTTTTCAGGTGTTCTATGCTTGTACACAAATAACAAGAGATATATTTTTTCGTTTGGGTATGATATTGAATTTGAAACAATTAAGCTAATGAATTGTAATAATCCCATATATAATAGTTATGGAGATATATACTCAAATGAAGAAATCGCTGATGTATATACGGAAAATTACTACTTATTAAAAAATGAAATGAAATTACAAATAGGACTCTAAAAGTCTCTGGAAGAGATATTTTTGCGGCAACATTTTGGCAACAGAAAATCAGCAAGCCAGAATAATTGATGTAATTGAAGTAAAAAGTGGCGTGTATTTGCATAAAACTTAAATAAATATAGTTAATAATAGCAAAGGACACGCCGAGTTTGAGTTTAACGCTGCGGGCAAGCATTCCGCGGCGTTTTTTCATGCGTTTAAAGCAAGCTGATTTTTTATTATGAAGCTACCCTCAGTTTACAAGGAAGACGGTCAGAAGGCATAAAATATGCGTCCTGCTGC
>OLIW01002266.1_pt1 | contig 14761 bp, 15 predicted proteins | sample 1601321 | NCBI WGS metagenome assembly OLIW01 (sample SAMEA2452114, study PRJEB22498) | human gut metagenome | reverse complement strand
CTATAACTATTCCTCCGCAGAAGACGGAGGATAAATAACAGTCCTGTATGGACGGAAAGGCAAACGCAGATGAGTGAAAAAAATCAGCAGCATAAGTCAAAAATAGGCGGACAGGCTCTTATTGAGGGTATTATGATGAACGGGGTAAAAAAAGGCGCTATGGCGTGCCGTCTGCCGAACGGTGAGATCGATGTAGAGATATGGGATAAAAAACCGGTTACCGCATGGTACAGGAAAACTCCTTTGATAAGAGGAATTTTCAACTTTGTTATTTCTATGAAAGACGGTTATAGCTGTCTTATGAAATCTGCTGAAAAACAGATGGACGACGAGGAAACGGAGGAAGACGAAAAGCTCAGCGACAAGGCAATGAATGCTATTATGGGCGTAGTTATGGTTTTAAGCCTTGTAATCGCTGTGGGACTGTTTGTGTTCCTGCCCAAATGGATAGTGAATTTTGCTGATGTTCTGACTGTCAACAGATTTGTCCGCTCATTAGCTGAAGGTATCATAAAAATTATAATTTTTATAGGTTATCTTGCGGCTACTGCATTGATGAAGGACGTAAAGCGTACATATGAGTATCACGGAGCGGAGCATAAAACTATAGCATGCTTTGAAGCCGGACTGGAGCTTACTGTTGAAAACGTTAAAAAGCAGGTTAGATTTCATCCAAGATGCGGAACAAGCTTTATATTTATTACTCTTATTATCAGTATACTTGTAATGTGTCTTGTGCCGTTTACTGTGGTATGGCAGCGTGTGCTTTCAAGCGTTATTCTTCTGCCGCTTATGGTGGGAATATCATATGAGCTGATACGTATTGCCGGACGTTATGAACAAAAATTCTTTCAGCCCCGGGACTGTATATACAGCGTCTTACAACCAAAGAACCGGACGATAAGGAAATTGAGTGCGCTATTGCCGCTATAAAGCCGTGTATACCTGATAATCTTGAGGAGGATAAGTGGTGACCGCTCCGGAGCTTTATTTTCATGCAAAAAAAATATTTGAATGCAATAATATTGAATCTGCGTCCTTTGAAGCTATGTGTATTCTGGAACATGTTTTCGGAAAGAAACTTTCAGTACTCCTTCTGGAAAAACCAACCGCTTCAGAGGAGCAGAAAAATACCGTCAATAATTTAGCATACAGGAGAATCTGCGGATATCCACTTCAATATCTTTTAGGAAAATGGGAATTTTTCGGTTTGCCCTTTTATGTAGGGGAGGGAGTTTTAATTCCAAGACAGGATACTGAAACTCTTGTTGAAACGGTACTAAAAATCAAACTGCCTGAAAATCCTAAGATTTTGGATCTTTGCAGCGGCAGCGGCTGTATTGGGGTATCTCTTGCACTGAATATAAAAAATGCCGATGTTACTGCCGTTGAAATTTCAGATAAAGCGGCTGAATACATAAAGAAAAATGCAGAACTCAATAATACTGACTTAAATATAGTCAAGGACGATGTTATGTCAGAGAAAACGGCGGCAATATTCAGCGGAATTGATGCAATAGTCTGTAATCCGCCTTATCTTACGGCTGAGGATATGAAATCCCTTCAGAAAGAAGTAACATTTGAACCTGAAACTGCTCTGTTTGGAGGTAAGGACGGTCTTGATTTTTATAGAAGCATTACAAAAATCTGGAAAGATTGTCTTAAATCAGGGGGTATTCTTGCCTATGAGATAGGTATGGGACAGGAAGACGCCGTTATGAAAATACTTGAAGAAAATAATTTTATTAATATAGAAATGACAGAAGATTTATCCGGAATAATACGGGTTGTCCGTGGAGAAAAAATTTAACGGAGGAATACAAAATGGCAAAATCAGACTTAAAGAAAAAAGTAAAAGCGATAGCTGTTCCAGTAACTAAGGACGAAAAGAAAAAAGCACTTGAAAGTGCTATAGCTCAGATAGAAAAGAATTTCGGAAAAGGAGCTATAATCAAGCTCGGTGCTAATCAGACTATGAAGGTTGACGCTATTCCTACCGGTTCTATGGGATTGGATCTTGCTTTGGGTATAGGCGGCGTTCCAAGAGGACGAATTGTTGAGCTTTATGGTCCGGAAAGCTCAGGTAAAACAACTGTAGCACTGCATATTATTGCAGAAGCCCAGAAACAGGGCGGAGAAGTTGCGTTTGTGGACGTTGAACACGCTCTTGATCCTAAATATGCGGCAGCAGTGGGCGTTGATGTTGACAATCTTTTAGTGTCACAGCCTAACAGCGGTGAAGAAGCTCTTGAAATCATGGAAGCGCTTGTAAGATCCGGCGCTATTGATGTTGTGGTACTGGACTCTGTTGCGGCTCTTACTACAAAAGCTGAAATCGACGGCAATATGGGGGACTCCAATGTAGGTCAGCTTGCAAGACTTATGTCACAGGCAATGAGAAAGCTTACTCCGCTTCTTTCAAAAACAAACTGCGTTGCCGTATTTATTAATCAGATCCGTGAAAAGATCGGCGTAATGTACGGTAATCCTGAGACGACTCCGGGCGGACGTGCTTTGAAATTCTACTCATCTGTAATTATTGACGTCAGAAAAGGAGAACCTATAAAGAACGGTACTGAACTGATAGGAAACCGTACTAAGATTAAAGTTAAGAAAAATAAGGTAGCTCCGCCGTTTAAGGAATGTGAATTTGATATTATTTTCGGTAAGGGTATTTCAAGAATGGGCGAGGTACTGGATATAGCCGTCGAACTGGATATAATCAAGAAGAGCGGTTCTTGGTTCAGCTATGACGGAAAAAAGCTTGGTCAGGGACGAGATAATGTTAAAAAGGCGCTTGAAGAAAATCCTGAGATGCTTAAAGAGATCGAGCAGAAGGTCATGGAAAATAAGGACGCACTTGAAGCTGCGGCAAGTACTGTTTCAAGTAAAAGCAAGCTTGAGGAAGCGGCAGAAAATGCAGCAGGTACTGAAAATATAGACGAAATTGTAGGCAGTATGACAGACAGCTTTGACGACATTGATCCCGTTGTTAACGCAGAAGACGATTTTGAAGAATTTACTCCTGCCGAATAAAATATAATGGTAATTACAACGCTTGAAAAATATAAGGGTGAAATGTTCTGTGTTATAGCAGACGGTAATAAAAGAGCTTATCTTCACAGAGATATTATCAGCAAATTTCAGCTTCAAGAGGGTATGGAAATAAGCAGAGAAAAGTTTGCAGAAGTACTGTTTGCCTCGGAGCTGAGACGTGCGGCAAGGAGAGCCATGTACCTTATAAATGAAAGGGAATATTCTTATATCGGACTTTTTGAAAAGCTTATCAAAAACTATCCGGAGGATATCTGCTATAAGGTAGCTGATATGATGGCGGCAAAGGGGTATGTAAACGATCGCAGATTTGCTGAGGGACTGGTCTATAATTATGCACATTGTAAGCTTTACGGTCCTAAAAGAGTTCGTCAAGAGCTTTTTAAAAGGGGTATAAGAGGACGTGTTGCCGATGAGGCTGTTGAAAGCTGTTATAATGGTCTGTATGACAGGTTGGAAGCTCTTATAGAAAAAAAGTATGCCGGATATCTTGAAGATCCGGAGGATTTAAAATCAGTGAATAAGGCTAAAAACGGACTTGTAAGAGCCGGATATGACTATGATGACATTAATAAAGCTATAAAAGATTTTTTGGAAAAATAAGGAGGGCAGTTATGCCTATTAAAATCGGAATGGTTTCTTTGGGATGCTCCAAGAATTTGGTGGATTCCGAAAGAATGCTTTATAAATTCAGAAAAAGAGGATACGAACTGGTTACAGAGCCGGGACTTTCCGATATTGCAGTTGTTAATACCTGCGGGTTTATTCAGTCTGCAAAGGAGGAGGCAATTGAGACTATCCTTGAACTCGTTAAGCTTAAGGAAGAGGGAACTATTAAGAAGATTATTGTTACCGGTTGTCTTTCCGAACGCTATCAGCAGGAAATGGCAGATGAGTTTCCTGAGATCGACGCTGTTGTTGGTATTGGAGACCAGAAGGATATTATTGATATTCTTGACCATGTTCTTGCAAACGAACGAGTTGTTCATTTTGATGACAAGATAAATCTTCCTGTAACCGGTGAACGCATTATTTCTACTCTTCCTTTTTTTGCTTACTTAAAAATTGCAGAAGGCTGTAATAACTGCTGCACTTACTGCGCAATTCCGAAAATCAGAGGCCCTTACAGAAGCGTTCCTATGGATGACGTTCTGGAGGAGGCTAAATGGCTTGCTGAAAACGGCGTAACGGAAATCATAGTTATCGCTCAGGATACTACAAGATATGGCGAGGATCTATACGGCAAATCAAAACTGCCTGAGCTTTTGGAAAAGCTTTGCGGTATAGACGGTCTGAAGTGGATTCGTGTGCTTTACTGTTACCCTGAGAGAATTACCGATGAGCTTTTGGAAGTAATAGCAAATCAGGAAAAAATAGTAAAGTATATGGATATTCCTATACAGCACTGCAACGGCGAAATACTTAAAAGAATGAATCGCAGAGGCGATCGTCAGTTTCTTACAGAACTTATGAAAAGGATAAGAAATAAGGTGCCTGATATTGTTATCAGGACAACGCTTATTACAGGCTTTCCCGGTGAAACACAGGAACAGTTTGAAGAGCTTGCAGAGTTTGTAAAGGATATGAGGTTTGACAGACTGGGTTGTTTTGCGTATTCACAAGAGGAGGGGACTGCGGCTGCTGATTTTGACGGTCAGCTTGATGAGGAAATAAAAACTCACAGAGCGGATATTATTATGGAACAGCAGCAGCTAATCAGTGAAGAAAAGAATTCAGAGAAAATGGACGGCATATTTGAAGCGGTTGTTGAGGGTTTTGACAAGTGGGCTGAATGCTATTTCGGAAGAACTGCGGGAGACGCTCCGGATATTGACGGAAAGATTTTCTTTACCAGTGATGAAAAACTGGAGATAGGTCAGTATGTTACGGTTAAAATTACAGATACTTTAGATTATGATCTTATCGGAGAGGTGATATCCAATGAATCTTCCAAATAAGCTTACCCTTTTAAGAACGGTTCTTGTTCCTGTATTTCTTATTTTTGCATTGATCGACAGTATTCCGTTTAATTATACTATTGCACTTGCAGTTTTTGCGGGGGCGTCAATTACCGACGCTTTGGACGGTCATATTGCAAGAAAAAACAATTTAGTAACAAGCTTTGGAAAATTTCTTGATCCTCTTGCGGATAAAGTACTGGTAGTATCGGCACTTGCGGCATTTGTTGACCTGGAAATAATAAGTTCTGTACCGCTTATCATAATAGTGGCAAGAGAGTTTATGGTTTCGGGACTTAGACTTGTAACTGCCGGTAATGGTATTGTTGTAGCGGCAGGATTCTGGGGCAAGCTGAAAACTGCGTTTACTATGGTTTCTGTTGTGTTTATTTTAATTTATCTTGCCGTTTCAGGCGATTTTGAGTGGTTTGGACTTAACGTTTCTGATAAGGTTAATGATGTGTGCGATTATATTATTCAGATATTGATCTGGGTTTCGACTGCTCTTACTGTAATTTCCGGTCTTGTTTATCTTAAAGGCTACTGGAAGTATATTGATGCAGATAAATAACCTACTTTTTTGAAAAAAAGTAGGCAAAAAACTTTTATATCGTCTTTAGTGTAATGGTATAATTTAAATAAGGCTCGACAGGTAAGTAAACTAAAGAATGAAGAAAAAGTTGAAACTTTATGTCAGTTATGAAAGGACTGGAAGAAAAGTGAAACACAGAATAATCTGCAATATGTCACTTGCAGCTGTATTGGGATATAGAATTTATTTGATACTTAACAGTACACAGTATGAATCATTTTACAGCGGAACTTACAGTGGCAAAATAGGGACAGAACTTCTTTTCCGCTTTTTATGGCAGTGGCTGCCGTTTATCGTAATTGCAGTTGGATTTTTAGCCAATTTTTTTAAACATCCAGTTGATATAGCTATTAACGGTTTATGTATAGGATTAAGCATGTTTTCATTTTTTTGTGAAGGATTTTTATTCATTACAGGTTTATTTGACGGTTATACTCATGATTTTGTTAAACCGTCAATTAATATATTTATTGTTATTATTTCTGTTGTTTCAATTGTTTTCAGTGCAAGAGAATATGAAAAAAAGAAAAAAGCCGATTTACTTAATAATAAAAATACTTAAAGCGCTTATGATAATCATAAGCGCTTTTTTACAATAAAGTATAATCTCTTTCAAAGAGTTCCTCATAGATTTGTTTTTTTAAAAACCCTTCCGGTACTTTTTCAAGAAGCTTATTCCTGATAAATACCTTGCTTTTCTGAGGATAGCGAGGCATAAAATTGAGTGCAAGAATGTGTGAAAGTTCACGCTTCCAGAGCAGTTCCATTTGCTTTTTCAATTTAAATTTAGGGTTTATTCCGTGAGGACGGATAAGCTCGACTTCCGTACCGTTTTCAGTTTCATATACGCAGAAGATTCCCCAGTAATCAGGGACATGCTTTTCCACGCCTTTGCGGTGCTTTTTACCTACAACTACATAATTCCAATCGAAATAGAGATCGTAATTTTTCACCTGTGAAGAAAGCCGTGTATAAGAGTCATTGTCGCTTTTAATTTCAAATCCGATAAGACCTCTTTCGGTAACTGCATAAATATCGGCTCTGGACGTATTTATAGGTACTTCTTCAAAGGTACGGTGTTTACCGTAATTGTAATCAAGATACAGAAACAATGCCTCTCTTATGCCGGGGTCAAGCATTACAGATTTTTCCCCATTTTATAAGCCTTGTTCATTACGGTGTCGATATTGCTGTCACCGCCGATAATAAGCTTATCAGTCAGTTCCATACCTTTACCTGTAAATGTACTCAAGTACCAGTCATAGGTAGCGGGATATTTCGGATAATTTTCAGGAGCACCCTGTGCAAAAATACCGGCAAGCTTTATTCCAGGCTGAAGACGGGAAGTCTTATCAGGATTGTTCATGCAGTAATGCCTGTTCATAAATGTGATCATAGGTCCTGCAATATTTGCATAGTAGTTAGGTGAGGTTACAAGCAAAGCCAAGCATGAACGCAGTTCACCGTAATATTTCTGCATATCGTCCTGTATAACGCAGTCAGTACCGTTTCTGCGGCAGCTTCCGCAGCCGGTACAGCCCTTGATATTCATATCATTTGCTCTGAAAATGACTGATTTATATCCAGCTTCTTCTGCACCTTTTATAAACTCCATTGCGGCCTTTTCAGAGACGGAGTCCCGTCTGGCACTTCCTAAAACAACAACTAATTTTTTCATTTATAATACCTCCGAAAAAAGAACGGCAAAAACCGTTCTTTTAAAATAATCATTCAAGATCTACAATAGTCTTTGATACTGATGAAACATTTTTAATAAGCGTTTTGAAAATACCCCAGACGCCCAGACCTGCAAACAGTATACCGATAAGAATATTTCCGACAAAAGTTTTTATGTAATGCGAATCCTCAAAAAGCAATGACATATATTCAGGAATATCCGACCATTCACCATAAAGCGTTCCATTACTTATATAGTATGCCAATTGGATTCCGTCGCCGAGGAATTGTGCAAAGACAACGCATATTATAACAAGCAAAGCCATAATTGGAATTACTGATTTTTTTACTTTTCCGCCAAACATGGTATACCCTTTAACTATTGCTGCACCTATAAGTGCACCCAGCCAGCCTACGAACCAGCCCAAAGCGTAAACGACAGCCCACGGAATAGCTGAAACCAATCCGAAAATAACACTGCCTAAAAGACCTTTTCCGGCGTTTGATTCAGAATTTTTAAATTCCTCTTCTTCGGCTTTAACATTGTTAATAAGTGCCTGTGCACATGCACTGTGCATACAGACTGCGTGACCACCCAGAAGTTTTTTTACTTCGTCTCCCTGCATAGGATTACCGCATTCAGGACAAATACTTTCCTGTGCACCAGAAGCTGCTACTATTGGCATAAACCAGTCAATAAAAGGTTCAAGACGCTTCATTATTCCCATTGAAACTACAAATCCTATGCTGATATAACTGTCGTTTACGTCTATAAAATCTATTTTGTACTGCTTCTGAGCGTTTGCGCTGTTTAATGCTTCAAGGATCTTATTTTTTACATCTTGGTTGATAACCGTTGAAATGTACAGTTCCCTTATCATTCTGCCATTGTTAATATCCCTCAGTGTAACAGTATAGCCGTTTAAATTGCCGTAGCAAATGTTATGTGAAATTTTCATTCCCTTTTTAACAGCCAATTTTTTTAAATCTGAATTTACCACCAATAATCCCTCCATTATTTTAATATATTTATATTAACACATTTTAATAAATATGTCAATATTCGACATTAAAAGAAAAAAAGAACATCTTCATAATCGCTTATAAAGACGTTCTTTTTATAAATAGAATTATTCAGCAGCAGGTGCTGAAACAGGACATGTACCTGCACAAGCGCCGCAGTCAATACATGTATCAGCATCGATAACGTACTTGCCATCTCCTTCTGAGATAGCTCCAACTGGACATTCACCAGCACAAGCGCCGCAGCTGATGCATTCATCTGAAATTTTGTATGCCATTATTAACACCTCCGAACGATTAATAGAGCAAATTACTTTACTCTCTATTAATATTCTATCATATTTTTAAAAAAAAGCAAGAGTTTTTTTAAAATTGATGATTGACAAATTCTTTATAAAGGTATACTATAAAAAAGGTAATTTTAAAGTTAAGGGTGATATAAAATGATCATAGATTTTCATACGCATGCGTTTTCTGAAAAAATCGTAGAGAAGGCAATGAGTAAGCTAACAGCTACTTCAGGTATGAAGCCGTATACAGACGGAACAGTAAACGGACTTCTTGAAATAATGAATAATTCGGGAGTTGATAAATCGGTAGTTCTGCCTATTGCTACGAAACCGTCTCAGCAGAAAATCGTAAACAGTTGGGCAAAGGAGATAATGTCTGATAAAATATATGCTTTTGGGAGCGTGCATCCTGATGCAGAGGACGCTCTTGAAGAACTTGACAGAATAAAAGAATCGGGGCTTTACGGTGTTAAGCTGCATCCGGATTATCAGAATTTTTTTGCTGATGATGAGAAGGCATTTCCCATATATCAAAAATGTTCTGATCTTGGTCTTACTATTGTTTTTCACGCCGGATTTGATCCGCTGTCTCCTTATGAAATTCACGGTACTGCCAAGGCTTTTGCCTGTATTCATGAAGAGTTTCCGAATCTTACTATGGTACTTGCTCATCTGGGAGGAATGTACCGCTGGGAACAGACAGAGCGTATGATTGCCGGAACAGAAGGGAATGTTTATCTTGACGTAAGCTGTATTGCAGGAGAAATCGGAACGGACATTCTGAAAAGAATTGTTGAAAAGCACGGTGTCGACCGAATTTTATTTGCCAGCGATTGTCCGTGGGATAATCCGGCAAATGAAATAAAAATGATTAATGCTTTGAATATTTCTCAGGATGATAAGGAAAAAATATTTTATAAAAATGCTGCCGGACTGCTGGGAATAAAGTGCTAAAACGCCCTTTTTTATACTATTGACTAATTATTTTTATTATGTTAAAATATCTCTATACATTATTGATTAAAGGAGATTCCAAATGAAAAGATTTTTTACGGGTATTATAGCGTCGATCGTTGTAGCTGCTGCTTTTACAGGATGTAATGAAGTGAAAAAAGAAAATTATGTTACCTATAGTACTTCTGACAGCTCAAGCGTTCAGCAGAATAGTAATGATAATACAGATACTGATTATCCTGAAACCGCCGATTGGTCAACGCTAACATTTGGTATAGATTCAGTTTTTTATACGCCGGAATTTAATTACAAGGATCTTACTGATATAGGTTGGTCCTTTGACCCCTCTAATTATGGATTAGAGGATTGTACCTTGAATTCTGAGATTAGATTATCATGTGATGTTTATTTGAATCATGAGGGCGTTGACGAGGGCGTATTGGCAGTTGGATTTGCAAACGTCGGTCAGGAAGAGGTTCCGCTTGCAGATTGTCAGATATGGGCTGTAAAGGTTGAAATAAAGGATAAGACAAATTATCCTCAGTTTGCAGTTCCCGGTAACGTAAAATGGAATGCGTCAATAGATGACGTCAAAGGGGCGCTGGGGGAACCGTCTGAATCAAACCGTGACGAATCTCAGGGTTCTACAGAATTGATTTACAATAAGGACGGAGCATATATTGTTCATTATTATGTCTATGACGACGGCGGAATGATGAAATTCTGGATCGAAAAGTATTAAAATTAAATGGAACGCATTTTATTGAAAGGCGTTCCATTTTTATTAATATCAGCTTTCGTATTTTCTTACCCGCAAAGGAATACCCAGTTTGTCGGCGATTTCCTGAGCTGCTGTAATTTCTTCGCTGCCGATTACGTCAACTACTGTAAAAATAACTGTTTTAACATACTTTTTGCAGTCAATAGCAAATCTTTGCATTGCTTCAAAGGATTTATCGCCGAATGAAGGACGTGTGACTTTTAAATATTCTTCTTTTGTTCCTGCATTCAGACTTATTGAAACAATGTCGCAAAGTCCTTGAAGCTTATAAGCAACAGGTTTGCCGTGAATAAGGTCGGCTAAGCCGTTGGTGTTTAATCTTATTGGAGGACCGTCGTTTTTCTTGATAAATGACGCTGCGGCAGTCAAGCAGTCAAGTCTTTCAGTGGGTTCGCCGTATCCGCAGAAAACTATTTCTTTATAATTTTTGAAATTGTGTTCTTTCAGCGCTTGTATAATTTCCTGATCTGAGGGATCATGTTCCAGCCACAGACTGTCTGAGCCGTATGCGCCGTCGCCGTTATTTCTGATACAAAAGGTACAGCTGCATGGACATTTGTTTGTCAGATTAACGTATAAATTATTTCCGACCTCATATACTATTGTCATAGCCATAATAATTTTTTCCTTTCTGTTTTAAGATAAAGGACGGCATAAAGCCGTCCTTTTTTTATCTTTTCTTTTTCTTTTTGCCGTTTTTATTTTTAGAATTGTTTTTTGCAGAAGCAGTATTAATATTAGTTCCCTTATTTACTGTTTTTATTTCAGATTTTTGATTTTCGGATTTATTTTCTGATGAAATAACAGTCGGATACATTTTTGCACGGTATCTTTCAATAAGAATTTTATTGTTCTTTTTATCATATCTGTAAACAAATACAATACAGATGATACCGATCAGCAATGCGCCGAATCCGGGAATAAGTCCCGGAGGAGTATAAGTCATTTCAACAGTATGATCTCCCGGTTCAAGTTCAATACCTATAAGCGCTTTTACCAGACAGATAGGCTCGACCTTTTTGCCGTCGACCTTTATTGTCCAGCCGTCCTCGTAAGGAATGCTTGTCATCATTATCTGATTTTCTCCGGCAGTAATTGTACCCTTAAGATGGCGGCCGCAGTATTCGGTTAAATTCCACTGATTCTGCTTGATTTTATCTATATCCTGCTGGAAAAGTTCTTCGTCAAAAGTGTAGAACTGGAAATCCTGTACGACTGTATATTCGTTTGCGACAGTCATTCTGAGTTCAAATTCCTGTCCTGGGGCGACATCTCCCAGATATGAGCTGAGATTAATAGTATGATAGTCATGATTTTCAAAATATGCACTTACGAATCTGTGGTTAATATATTCACCGTTTTCATCTTTTTCGGTACTTAGCCACAGGTTAACTGATTTCTGGACTTCAGTATTTAAGAACATATAAATAGGTTCTTCCGACGGAACGGTAATATGCATATTTACTGTAGGATCTCCCTCGCCGGCAGTATACATTGTCTGCTCTGCCGTTGCTGTGTTGTAAGGGGAAGTTGTAACGTTATTTAAAATAAATGAGTTGGGGTCAACGTCAATTCTTTTGAAGTATTCATGGTAGCTGTCAAATGTTCCTTCATTAAGATTTATGTCGGTATATCCGGCAATTGTACTCATAAAAATATTTTGACTTGTAAAAATATTGCCGTTTCCAAGCTTTTCAACATATCTTATATTTGAATCGGACATATAACCCAGCGCCAGCGCATTAGGATTCTGATAAACGTCAATTACAGTATCTTTGCCGTTTTCATCAACATAGTTATAGGCGAAAACAGGTTCATACGATTCATTGGTAAGGCGAACTGCATTATCATCTCCTACGGTATTTCTGTCCATGGAGTATTTAATACCGAGAAGAGAATCGGAAATAGGTGTATTTCCGTCATATCTGGTATAATATGTACTTGCTGAATATCCAAGGGCTTCTATAAATTTAAGAAGCGGAGCGTTCATAACGGAGCTTGAATGGCTGATGCCTCTGAGTCCGAAAGCGGAATTATCGTTTACTGTTCTGTGGAAGGTTTTTTCAGCTCTGTAAAAGCTTGGGTCATAATTATAGAGCTGCTGGGTAACTTCACGTCCGTTATTTATAAAATTATACCATGACGTATGAGTTGAATATATAAGATCGGCATCTTCATCTTTAAAAGTATTGTAGCTGTTGTAAATAAGTTCCCCGCCTGATACGGCTAGAATTATAACAGGGGCGGTTACTGCCATAAGTTTTTCCTTGTTTCTGAATGCGATTATGATAAGGCAGTAAACCACAGCCAATACTCCGGCTATAACTATTTCAGTTGTTGTGAGATGTTCTGATTTTCTGGATACGGCTATTGCAAGGAACGCTATAACACAGAACAGCGAACCTCCGATACCGGAAGCCTTGATTCCGTCAAGCTTTGAAAACGCCGCCGCACCCATAAGGAGCAATACGAAGGAGAAAGTAAAGGAGTATCGGAACGGCAGCCAGTTAGGAACCTGAAAACCGTGCCATATAATGTCCAGAGGACGAATGTACATGCTTAAGAAAAGTACTGCAAGAAGTGCGGAATATCCGATTTTTTTGTTAAGTGAAATTTTATTGTTCAGATAAAAAATCGGGAGCAGTAAAACGGTAAGCATACCGCAGTAAATTTCCGGCAGTCCTTCAGTATCTACAGTATCATACTGTGCTGGAAGCAGCTGAGGTAAGAAGTTCAGCGGCGAGAACTGTGTTGCAAATGAGAAATCCGGAGTTGAGAATTCAAATTTACCAAGCTGAAGAGCTTTGTAAACCGGGATTATCATGAATGCCGAACACAATAGAGCAACGCCTGTACTTCCGGCAAAGCGCAGGAAAGTTTTCCAGTAATCATTGGCTTTAAATTTTCTGCCGATTTCATTTCTTCCTGAAAAGATATAGAAAACAAAATAAAGAAATGTGAAAATACCTACGATATATCCGATATAGAAGTTGGAAATAAACATAATTGCCAGAGGAATTATGAAATTCAGCTTTCTTCCGTCATCTACAAGATATTCAACCCCAAGTATAATAAGAGGCAGCAGAAAAACGCCGTCTAACCACATAGGGTTCATAGCCTGAATTACTCCGTAAGCGCAAAGTGCATAAAGAGTGGAGAATATAACAGTCTGAAGCGGAGGCATTTTCTTTGATTTTTGCAGATAATAACTGAAAGTTACCCCTGCTGTACCCAGTTTTGCAAGTATCATTATCTGTAAGCTGCCCAACAGCATAGTTCTTGGAAGAAGCATTACAATAAGAGTAAACGGACTTGCAAGGTAGTAACCGATAATTCCGATATAGCCTCCTGAAAGGTTTCTGGACCAGTTGTATAGAATACTTTCTTCTCCCCAGAATGCATCACGGAGAGCTTCAAAGTAATAAACATACTGACCGTTAAGGTCTAAAACCAGGACCGATTCCTCGCCGAAAGGATAAACTTTAAACATAGCGTATGCGATATACATTATAATTACAGGTATAGCAAACGCCAGAAAATATAATTTGTTTCGGATAAACCAGCCGCCCAGAAAGCTGAAAAAGTTTTTGAAAGACAATTTTTCTTTTGGGACTGACGGTTTATTTTTTGCTGTAGATAAACCAGCCATTTTGTTCCTCCTTATTTTTTACAGCCAACGGCTGAAATTCATAGATATTAACTATTATACAATATTTTTGTTCATTTTACAATAGGAAATGAAAAAATCTACAAAAATTATAACAAATAAACTGGTTTTTTATCACTTTAGATTGCATATTTCCATAAATTTATTTAACGCATCTTCATTATACTGTGCATAATCAACATTCATCGGCTTTATTTTACCGTTTACAAACATGTTCATGCCGGAAAGTATCCCCTCAATATCGTCAGGCACGAGCAGTCCGCCGTGTTCTTTCATAAATCCTCTCGGACCGTCAATGTCTGTTGCAAAAACAGGAATGCCTAAAGTGTCTGCTTCAAGCAGAACCAGACCCAGTCCTTCGTATCTGGACGGCAGCATAAATAAATCGCATTTATTCAGTACAGGCATAGGATTTTCCATTGATTTGATAAGAATAATTTCAGCTTTGCAGCTTTCGGCGTATTTCAGCGTTTCTTCGTAAAGCTCTCCTCTGCCGCCGATGATAATAAGACAGCTTTCTGAATGATTCTTATAAAATTCCTCAAAGGCGTCTATAAGACGTATATGTGCTTTTTCTGCGGAAAAGCGTCCTATTGTTATAAATTTCAGTTTTTCGGACGCAAGTAAATCCTGAAGCTGTTCCAAAGTTACATTTGATTCCGTTTCCTGCTGAAATTCTATTGGCATGCGGGATTTTTCCAGTACTCTCTCATAATTGTGGCAGTTTGGGACAACAGTGAAATTTTCACCGTTTCCGCCGCTGAT
>OLIW01002265.1_pt1 | contig 14761 bp, 10 predicted proteins | sample 1601321 | NCBI WGS metagenome assembly OLIW01 (sample SAMEA2452114, study PRJEB22498) | human gut metagenome | reverse complement strand
AGCTTGCTCGAATCTGAATAGGTCGCCGACGCAAACTGGCGCCAGTAGTTCTCGGACGCGCTCTCTACGCGCATCTTGAACAGCAGGCCATAGTTATACACCCCTACCGTGCACCAATAGTCGTATGCCGAGGTTATGTCAAATTCATACCAGCCCTTATTGCCTACCCGCGTGCTGGATACAAGGGTTGCGCCCGAAAGAGTACTGCTTGATGCATTGCTCCAGGTCGCTCCCGTATTGCTCCAGCTGTTTTTTACACGGTATACGTCCACATACGGATTGCTGGTATAGCTGGACGTACAGTACATATGGTAAGTCGCGCTGGTGATATCGGGAAATGTCCCTATCGGCCAGCCCGGCCGCAGCTCGCCGCCGGTTAAAGAGGTCACTCTTGCCAGTATCCGCGTGCTCTTGGAGCTGGAACCGTAGCCCAGATTCAGCAGGCTGGCGGTGTTGTAGTTCCTGCTCGGATACCCCGAGGAGATGTGCGTATCCTGTATGTAGGTATTTACTACGTTAAACGTCGGGTCTATGTACACCGGGTACACCGTCCCCGGCGCGCTCAGGTATTCTGCGGGCGCGTGCACACTCAGGATATACTCTTCCCCTTCTTCTATTGTCTCCGCGGTTATGCAGCCGTAAGTTTCGTGCGCGTTCTGCTCGCCCTCCGCCACATTGCCAGTATAGCTGTCGTGTATATATATCTCGCCCAGCTCTACCACTATTTCCCCGCTTTCGGGGTCGCTCAGGTACCAGTTCCCGCTTATCTCACATAGTTCCAGTCCTTCTGTCCTTAATCTGAAGCTGAAGCTGCTCCTGCCTGTATAGCTGTCCAGGATTATATCCTCCTTCAGCCCTGTCAGGGTAGGCGTGTACCTTAAGCTTATCCCCTCGCCCAGCGCTCCGGCATAATTCATCCCGTCCGCTGCTTCGGTCACATTCCTCAGCACGCTTCCCCCGGCAGCCGGGCTTGAACCCGCGCTGTATACTCCCAGCGTCTCCGCAGTTACCGGCGTCAGCTCCAGCGCATATCCACCGTATTCCAGCCGTGCTCCCTTTGCGCCCAGCCACTGGGGAAAATATGTCTTTACTTCGTTCGCCTCATTCTCATAGGCATACCCCCCTTTATCAGTTGCAACCAGCCTGCTGCTCTTATCCTTTATCTCTCCGTTTTCCACATACTTTACGGGCGCCGCATACTGATAGGCCGTCCTCGTGCCGTCCCCGTTCTTAAATACTACCGTATTTAAATCAGGCTCCTCCGCCTTCAGCCGCATAACATGTCCCGCTTGCACTGCCTGCGCAGCTGTTATGGTTGCAGGCAGTTCGTTCATAATGCTCAGCGCCGTTTCAGCGTCATCATAGAGTACTGCCTCTTCCCCACCGGCTCCTGCTGAAGCACCGGGCCCGGCCTCCGCCCCTCTCGGCCCCTCCTGGGCCGCACTTTCGCCGGGCGCATCCCCGCTCTGCACCGCTGCAGAAATGTCCGCCCCCGAATCCGCAAATGAGGGCAGGCAAACAGAAGCCAGAGCTATTATGAGCGCCAGTGCCATTACCGTCAGTTTCTTTAACATACTTTTTCCCCCTGTATATTATTATATTTTATTTTTGCGTATTGATTTGTATCCTAAGTGGTTAAAGCTGAAAAGTATTCTATTCTCTCCGAATTATTTAGTTGACATGCGTTAAATCAAGTGCCCTGGGAATCAATTCCACATTTATTTTAACATACCATATCAGCTATGTCAATACCTGAAATTAAAAAAAACTCCGGGCCTGACTTCAGCCCGGAGTTTTTATATTCATATATTATCATGCCAGTATTTTTTACGCACGTTCTATAAGCTGCTTTATAAAATAGATTATCAAAAGGTGCACGGGATAAAACCAATAAAACCCCCATTGTATAAGCTTGCTCTTCCTCCCTCTTTGGCCGTTATAGCGCCGCAGCAGGGGTATGGAAAACAGAATGCCCACTCTGGAGAGAATGGGCGAAGCGTAATAAACCGCCTGAAGCATATAAAGAGCGGAAATTCCTATATGCGCCAAAGTCTGTTTGTTTTTTTCCTCATGGAATATGCCAAAGAAGAGTACCATGAGCACAGCTATATAATTCCAGTCAGCCGAATAGGCAAGCAGGCAACACAATCCAATCAGGCCGCTTTTGACTATTACAGGAAGATTTTTATGGTATACAGTGAGCGCAATCAATCCGCAGAGCAGGGACCATAATACATCAGTCGCTTCCCAAAATCTAAAGATATCATATTCAAGGCAGAGGGCAAATGGGAAATGCGAGATCAATGCCATGACAAAAAGCCGCGCCATATACTTTTTTAAGTTAGAAGTATGATAATAGCCTTCGGCTATAAGATAGCACATTATGGGAGCGGTAAGCTTGCCGGGCATACGCAGGAATTGATAAGCCGCATATTCATGAGGCATAAACACTATCATGCAATGGTCAAAAACCATAGCAATAACCGCAATCAGCTTAAGCTGATTGGAAGTAAAGGTTATTCCTGCCGTGCGGCTATACTGCCCCGGCGCATTCAAGCTCTCCCTACCGTATGCCATATCTCTTCCTTACTCCAATACCACAGGCCCGCTTGAAGCGCATACAAGCTCCCAAACGTCCGGATCTGCGTCAAACAATATTACCGCCGAGCAATTTTGAGCAAGTAAATCAAGCGTGGAATAAACTACCCCTATTTCACCCAGCTCCGGATCCGCCATTGCCGAGGTGCCCCATTCGTCGTAGCGCCTGCGTGACTGGAAGGGGTCAGATACTAAGAAATAGCCCGTCCCGTCTATATCCACATAATCTGTCAGCACCATGTAATGCTGCGCAGGAGTGAAATTTCCCCTTGTCTGATGCGTAATGGCTATAGCGTTATTATTGACTACGGCATCCCTTATATACTCCCAGTCAAGCGCCATCTGGCCGTCCTGCGGATCATCATAATATATTTCGGGCTCAGGTATGCCGTAAAGCTCAGCCGCTACCGCCATAAAGGTATCGTCCACGCCCGAAGCGGTAATCCGGTAATCATTTTCCAGAACATAATCTATAAGCTCGATCGGGTCCACTTCCCTATGCAGATAATGAGAGAGCACCATAGTCATGGACATTACGCCGCAGGCACGGTCGTAAATTGTGTCATCCACTTCATTGGGGCTGTCAGGATTGGGAAAGGGATAATCCTCCCAGTCCTCATCCGTCTGAGCCATATAATACAATCCCAGGCTCTCGCCGCTGCGCAGGAGGGAGCCGTCAATGCCCGCCTCAATCATGCGGTATTTATATACGCAGTAAACATCCTGCTGCATTTCTTCGGGCAAAGAGGGCAAGGCCTCCAGAAGATAGAGGGTTAATTCATCCAGCACCGGCTCCTTCTCCAATTCGCAGAAGAAATAAAGAGTGGAAACCAGCGTTTCAAGGTGCCCGTCAAAAAGCTCTGCAACCTCCGGCCGCATTTGAGTATACGCTACAAATTCCAGTTCGGCCGAATCATAAAGATGAGTTTTAATCTCCGAAACGCTCTCGGAGCTTTCGCCCGGCGCAACTCCCTGGCTCTGGTCAAGCGTGCTTAAAAGCTGGGCAGAAATCTCTATGGGATAATATTTTGCGCCTTCTATTGTAATTCTTATATCTTCTGTTGCCGTTGGAACAGGCGTAGGCGTACTTGTCGGGGCAAGAGCAGAAGCCGACCCGCCTGCCGAAGAACTGGCCGTCTGGCTGTTTAAAGGGATGGTTGCACTGGAAGCGGGATCGCCGTTACAAGCCGTTACTGTAAAAAGCATGACGACCGCTAAAAGGATTACTGCTAAATGCTTCATGAATCATTCCTCCAATCAAAAAATAATATAAAATAAATCCAATTTTAATTATTAATCAACCGGCCGGATTCAAAACGAAACTCATTTACCGGCTCAATCAGTCTTATCCTCCGCTCCCCCTAGACAATACAATCAGAGTACAATGCGTTTTTGCTTTCATGCCCGCCGCGTCCGCTTTGCTGTACGGTCTTTAAAATACGCCCGGTATGTCTTCAACCGCGCGCCGCGCGGCCATCAACTGGCATTGAAAGTAAAAATCTCCGACCGCAGAGAAAAAGGAATTTTCCGGTTTTGCAAGGCGGCAGGACGCGGAAATACCGGGCGTATTTCAAGGACGACAACACAGCAAAACCCAACAATTCACACATTCTAGGCGCATTTCTGATTGTATTGTCTAAACTAAGCTTTAAAAGCATACCGCCAAGCAGGCTGTAATTTTTAAAATAACAATCAAATAATTAATTCCGTGTTTATTACGACCTCCCGATTATTTTGAACGTATTCTTTTTGCAGAACAAATTATAAATTTAAGAGTCTATTTAACACATAACCCGGAAAGAAAAAATCTTTCCGGGTTATGAACGAATTATCCCCCCTTCGCCCGCCAAAACCCTTGGGGAATTTATGGTGATCCATCCGAGATTCGAACTCGGGACACCCTGATTAAAAGTCAGGTGCTCTGCCGACTGAGCTAATGGATCATATTAATGTGCCCTAAACAGCCGCGCCATTGAAAACGGGATAATTATAGCACATTTAAAATAGTTTGGCAACAAAAAATAACGAAGTTATTACTTTTTTATGATTTATTAATTGCCGGCCGCCTTATAAAAGGGCAAAAACGCAAAAATCCGGCTTCTTACGGCGTTTTAGACGGGAAGGGTACCCTCAGTTTACAAGGAGCTGCATGCCTCAAAACTGGATAATTTCTTCATTTTCCGCATTATATTTATCCCTAGGGGCATTGGGATTTGCACGCGAACCGTTTAAAATCCCCCCGCGGACACGCTCGTCCGAGCGTGCAAAGCCCAATATCAAATCATACATTTCTCTTTCAGAACGCATTAAAAACATCCCCTTTGGCATATCTGCATCCTCCGTGTCAATACAAATTCTATATATTAATATTATAACACAGCAACCCACACCAGAAAAGACTGTGCGGCAGAAAAAGCTGTTTTTCCGGCAGGGGCGCATAATAAAGGGGGCGGGGCGGCTCTTGACAGGCTGCGCCTGTCCGGACCGCGCCTTACGGCGCCGGTCCGGCGGCCGTTCCGGCCGCAAGAGCCGCCCCGCCCCCTTTATTATGCGCCCCTGCCGTTGAAAATTTTAGATATATCCCAAATCCTCAATCAGTGCACTCCCCGGTACGCTTTCTTCGTCTGCCTTGAAAATGAAGAAATTCTTTTCGTTTGAGCTCTCAAAGTCAGAGGGCATAAAATTTGTGTCAGGCAAAGCGCGCTTTTAAACGACATGTACCAGGCGTACTTAGAGTCAAAGCAACGCAGCAGGACGCATATTTTATGCCTTCTGACCGTCTTGCTTATAAACTGAGGGTAACATCGCTGAACCATACAAGCATATCTGCCTGGCCCCTGTTGGCAAAGGCGCTGTAAGGTATCAAACGGATTTTTATCCTCTTAAGCTCTCTTCGGGCACGCGAATACAATCCATTTTGATTTACCGCAGCATAGCCCGAAACCGTCAGCGTGTTAAGGCCTATGCTATCATTATATTCCATGCTATATTCAAAATCCGAGCTGAGGCAAAGCGCATGAAGATTTTCAATGTTATCTATGGATTCAGCACAGTATACAACCGGCCCGGCCTGAATACATATTTTATTTACATCCGCCGCCACCCTGCTGTCTGATGTGACTGCAAAGGGCGCCATATCAAATTCTATTTCTATGGGCGTGCCGTCGTTTATTATTTCCGCATAGCCGCCGTTTAATGTATAGGGCTTATTAAGAGAAAATTTTTCGCACCAGGCAGGAATACGGACTTTGACCGCATCGGCGCCCTGAGCCGTTATAGAAATTTTCCCTTCAATCGGGTACATTGTTTCCTGCTTACAGGTTATATCTCCGGTTTCCAGCACGCTGGGCGCAAATTGATTAACATACAGTGTTTTCCCCTCACGGGCATAAATATATTCTCCCAGAACGGGCAGCAGCCTGTTTATATTGGGAGGACAGCAGGAGCATTCAAAGGACTGCGCACGGGTCAGAATAGGATATCTCAAAGACCCGAAAATACTCTCAAAATGCTCCTGACGCGTAATTTCAAGCGGATTTTCATAAAAGAAGGAGCGTCCGTCCAGCGAAAGCGATGAAAGCACGCCGTTATACAGCGCCCGTTCTATTACGTCAGCATAAATTGAATTGTTATTCAGCATCTGCATTCTAAAGCAGAAGAACATCAGTCCAATGGCGGCGCAGGTTTCGTTATACGCCTGGCTGTTGGGAAGATTAAAGGGCTGGGAAAAACATTCGCCCAGATAGCATGAGCCTATTCCTCCCGTTATATACATTTTTCTGCCAATAATATCCTCAAATAAATCCATGCAGGCGTTTTTTAAGCCCTCATCCTTTAATTCATACGCCAAATCGGCCATAGCGCAGTAAAGATACATTGCGCGCACAGCATGCCCCACGGCCGTATGCTGCTCCCGCACGGGCAGATGTGTCTGATTGTAACCGGCCAGTTCCCGGCTCCCAAAGGCCATAATTTCCTTTTCATGCCTGCCCCGCTGTTCTATAAAAAAGCAAGCTAAATCCAGATATTCCTTATTGCCCGTATATCTGTACAGCTTCACCAGGGCCAATTCTATCTCCTCATGGCCAGGAGTTACAAAGCCTGCCGATTTTTCCAGCACAAACACCTTATATATATAGTGGGCATATTTTCCCATAAGCCTTAAAAAGCGTTTTTTACCCGTAGCCTGGGCGTAAGCAACCGCCGCCTCAAAAAGATGGCCGGCACAGTAAAGCTCATGATTGTTCCTCTCGGTAAAACGCCCGCTATCGCATACCGTATAATAAATATTGAAATAGCCGTCCTCACCCTGGTTTGCCTCTATGCAGTCTATAAGGCTTTCTACGCGCTTTTCCAATTCTTCATTCCGGCAGCCGGCAAGAATATAGGCGGCGCCCTCCATCCATTTGGCTACATCGCTGTCCCAGAAATAATGAGGCTTATTTTCCTCCCCCTCTTTCCAGGCGCATTCAAAGGCTTTTATGCGGCCTGTCTCCGCAAATCGATCGTAAACTGCGTTAATGGTAACCGTTTGATTTAAATCCTGCTTTTTCTTTAAATAGCCCGAAGTAATCTTCACATCTTTACAGCTGAACGGCAGCATTTTTCCAGTCCTCCATTACCCATTTAAGATAGGCCAGCATATTAGTTTCGTCCTGCCCGTTATAAATATAGCCTAAAGAAAGCCCTACCTCCCGCGCCAGCTCTCCAAAGAGGCCGCAGGCAGCAGAAACCGCCTTCCAGAGCCGGTCATAACTCGCATCTGAATATGTGCTCATATATTTTTGATATATCGCCGCAGGCAACAGCCGCTTATAATATTTACCCAGTTTACCTGCCGAAACCTTAAAATCATTTTTTACTCCTATATACCAGTTTATCATATCCTTTAAATCCGAACGCACAATCTCGTTATACATCTCCATAGCATAAGGCAATTCATCCCTGGCTATTCCCTTTGCAACATTTTGCAGGCACCACCAGAAATTATTGCAGCAGGAGGAATAAAACAATTCGCTGGGCGGCTTTATAAAATAATCCCCGTCGCTTGCAGGAGGAAATTCAGGCAGAAAGCCATCCTTATCCAGCAAAAGCACGCTCTGGCTGTCCCCGCTTATCAATTCCGGCTTTTCAATGGGTATAATGGTTAAATCCAGCCTGTTGCCGTCGGTAAAAAGCATAAGCCAGTTAAAATGCCCGCTGCCGTCAGGGTCCCGCATGGTTTCGGGCATCTGCATAATAAGGCGCTCCCCGAATATATCTAAAAAGCTCTGATCGTCCAGAAATGAATTAAAATCACGCACAACATATACTATATCATAATCCTGATATTTATCCCTGGGGGCATTGGGATTTGCACGCGAACCGTTTAAAATCACCCCGCGGACACGCTCGTCCGCGCGTGCAAAGCCCAATATCAAATCATACATTTCTCTTTCAGAACGCATTAAAAACATCCCCTTTGGCATATCTGCATCCTCCGTGTCAATACAAATTCTATATATTAATATTATAACACAGCAACCCACACCAGAAAAGACTGTGCGGCAGAAAAAGCTGTTTTTCCGGCAGGGGCGCATAATAAAGGGGGCGGGGCGGCTCTTGACAGGCTGCGCCTGTCCGGACCGCGCCTTACGGCGCCGGTCCGGCGGCCGTTCCGGCCGCAAGAGCCGCCCCGCCCCCTTTATTATGCGCCCCTGCCGTTGAAAATTTTAGATATATCCCAATAAAATCTGTTGACAGTCTCGGCCTTTAGAGCTATAATAAACAAGCTAAATAAACGCGCTTGTAGCTCAGTGGATAGAGTACCCGGCTACGAACCGGTTGGTCGCAGGTTCAAATCCTGCCAGGCGCGCCAAGCCGTCCCGAACTTTTAAAGTTTGCGACGGCTTTATTAATAAATGCTGATTCAAAAGCAGGTTGAAATGAAAATACATAAAGGTACAATATAATGCGTAGAACTTATATAACCAGAATGCCTGATAAAGCTGGAGCTTTTTTGCTGGCTAGCAATATTATATCGGCCGCGGGAGGCAATATAGCCCGCGTAAACTATAATAAGGCAATAGATACTCATACTCTTTTTATAGAAGTTTCTGCACACGCGGAGCAGCTTGAAGAAATTGCCCGCCGTCTGTCTGACTGCGGATATCTCTCCGACAGCCCGGATGACAAAGAGCTTTTAATGATAGTATTAAAGCTGCCCGATAGCCCCGGTGCCGTTACTCCCGTGCTGGAAATTTTAAATCACTATAAAGTAAATATATCATATATAAGTTCCCAGGAAAATGGAACTGGATACCAACATTTTAAAATGGGATTGTTAATAGAAAATACCGGAGAGCTCAAACGTCTGGTGGAAGATATTTCTACAATATGCGAGATAAGCATCCTGGATTATAACGTCACGGATAGGTTGCTGGACGGCACAGTCTTTTATGTAACTTTTGCCAATCAAATCCGTAAAATATTAAACCTGAATCAGGAAACGACCAATCAGGTTCTGATACAGGCAAATAAGCTTATGCAACTGCTGGATGAACAAAATAAAGCTCCGCTAATGACATTTGACTACATAAGACGTTTTGCCAAATTGATCACAGACAACAAAGATGAAAACTTTAATGCAAGAATACAATATGTAAAACTCGCCGACAGCCTGTTTTTACATGCAATAGAACCGCCCTGCGGCAGCAGTATATATATTTTAGAATATGAAAATCAGCTGCTGTTTATAGACTGTGGTTTTGCATGTTATAAAAATGAAATGCTCTCCCTCCTTAAAAAGCTTTTCAATAATTTTTCAAGTAAAAGCCTGGAAGCATTTATAACCCATGCAGATATAGACCATACCGGCCTGCTGTCCCTTTTTGATAAAGTATATATGAACCAGAACTGCTATGACAACTTTAAAAACCATCTGGAAGGCAGGCCTGATTTCAGAGAACAGAATCCTTTGCACGCACCATACTGTGCTCTCAGTAAAATAATTTCCGAATATAAGCCGCCTCAAATTGACCGCTGCGTCATCATAGGCTCTAAACAAGACGATTCCCTGTTGTCTTATATTAACTCGCTCTTTTGGGGCAAATGGAAATTTGATTTCTATGAAGGCTGCGGCGGCCACATAAATGGCGAAACAATCATAATCTGCGAAGAGCTAAAACTGCTTTTCAGCGGGGACATATATGTAAATATAAAAAGCTTTTCGGATGAGCAGCGCGAATTCAACCAATTAGCTCCCTTTCTTATGACAGGAGTAGACTTACACCCTGAAAAAGCACGAAAATGCAGGGAGTATCTATTAAGCAAATATAAAGGGTTTCTCTGTTGCCCCGGACATGGCCCAATGCAGAAAATCTAATAACCAGCATGCTCCTTCAGTAGCTCCGGTTGTTTTTTTACTGAACGGAATTACTTTAATTATAAAATTAATAAATTTATTAAAACTCTATATACATCTTGTGCAACCAAATTGGAAAATATATTGCCAGCTGTTTTACCCTCAGTTTACAAGGAAGACCTTCAGAAGGCATAAAATATGCGTCCTGCTGCGCTGCTTTAACTCCATGTACGCCAGGCACATGTCGTTTAAGAGCGCTTTACCCAGCACAAATTTTACGCCTTCTGATTCTAAGGCCGCAAACGGAGAGAATTTTTCATTGTCAAGGCAGACGAAAAAAGCGTACCGGAGAATATGCCCATTGAGGATAACGCGGAAAATGAAGAAATTGTCACGTTTTGAGGCGTGTAATTCCTTGGAAACTTAGGGCATCTATGATATTAATAAAGTTTAATCATTTTAATCATTTTGCCTCTAAAACATTGACAAAGTGGAAACTCATTAATATAATAAAATAGTTGCATGCGCAACTGTTGCGCTTGCAACCAAGCATTTAATTTAATCCAGTCTAATTTTAAATCGAGGGGAAGCTATGACACATTTTATGAAGGCTTTGGGCGAGGTATGGCGGTGCGCCAACCTTTACCGCACCAGCCAATATGAGCAGCTGGGAATAGGCAGCTATCAGGATTCCTATATTACAAATATATGCAGGCAGCCGGGAATTGCACAGGAACAGCTGACTAAACTCATATACGCGCATAAGAGCAGTGTGGCGCGGCAACTAAGTTCCCTGGAGGAGAAGGGGTTTATAATTCGTACTCCCGACCCAAACGATAAGCGCAGCCTGCTTGTTTACCCCACCCAAAAAGCGCTGGATGCCCTGCCTGTCATCCGCCAGGTACACGCGCAATGGAACGCACTTATCCTGGAAGGCTTAACTCCCCAGGAGCAGAAGGATATTGAAAAATATCTGAAACTGCTCTCAGATAACGCCAAGCGCGTACTGGAAGGAGTCAGGCCCGAATGAAAACGGTATTTTCCTATCTTTTGGCGTATAAATTCAGAATGCTGCTGGGCTTTCTGCTAAAAATCAGCGGCACGCTGGCCGAATTAGTGCTTCCCCTGATTATGGCGCATATGATTGACAATGTAGTACCCACCCGCAGCGTCGCAGCTCTGGCTTTTTGGGGCATACTGATGCTTGCGTGCGCCGCAGCAGCTCTTGCCGGAAACGTCACGGCAAACCGCATGGCTTCAAAAGTAGCGCATGATACCACCCAGCGTCTGCGCGCCGACCTTTTTGCCAAAACCCTCTCTCTTTCAGCCAGCCAGACCGACCGTGCCACCATCCCGTCCCTTGTTTCCCGGCTCTCGTCTGATACATACAATGTGCATAACATGATAGGAATGATGCAGCGTCTGGGCGTGCGCGCTCCTATACTGCTTATAGGAGGCGTGGCCTTAACCTTTACCGTAGACCCCGTTCTGGCTCTGGTGCTGCTCGTCTCTGTGCCTTTTCTCACCCTTATTGTTATCTGGGTCTCCAAAAAGGGCATAGTGCTTTATGCGCGCTTACAGCGCTCGGTGGATACAATGGTCCGCAAGGTGCGGGACGACTATACCGGCATAAGGGTTATCAAAGCCCTTTCCAAGACCCGATATGAAAGCGAAACTTTCAAACAGATAAATCAGGAAGTAGTAAAAAACGAAACTGCCGCGGGCATTACTACCGGCATAACCTCCCCCACCATGAACGCCCTGCTTAATCTGGGCATGACGGCTGTAATTTTCGTGGGAGCGTACAGAGTATCAAACGGACACGCAATGGTAGGAGATATAATCGCCTTTACCTCCTATTTTACCGTCATTTTAAACGCTGTGATCTCGGTGAGCCGAATATTTGTTAATTTTTCCAAAGGCGGCGCTTCAGCTAAACGCATCCAGGATATCCTTCTGCTCCCCGAAGAATTGCTGCCGATGGAGGAAAAAGACTTAAATAAATCTGATAACGGAGAGTACACCGCCGCCTCAGACATAAACAAAAGCCACACAGGCTCCCAAACTGACTTTATCCGCTTTGAGAATGTTTCCTTTGCATATGACGGCATACCGGCATTAAAACATATAAGCTTCAGTATAAAGAAAGGCGAATCCCTGGGAATTATAGGGGGAACCGGAAGCGGCAAAAGCACGCTTGTCGCCCTGCTTATCCGCTTTTACGACCCGGATGAGGGACGGATCCTTATAGAAGGCAGGGATATCCGCACCTATGACCGGGCAGCTTTGCGCAGAAAATTCGGCATTGTATTTCAAAACGACTTTCTTATGGCCGCCAGCATTGGGGAAAACATTGATTTTGAGCGGGAACTGCCTGAGGAGGCTCTGACAGCTGCGGCCCAATATGCCAAAGCGGACGCATTTATTTCGGAACACGGCGGCTACGGCGAGCTTTTAACCGCACGCGGCTCCAATTTTTCAGGCGGACAAAAGCAGCGTCTGCTTATCGCAAGGGCACTGGCCGCTCATCCTGAAATCCTTATCCTGGACGATTCCTCCAGCGCGCTGGATTATAAAACCGACGCCCAGCTGCGCCGTGCGCTGCCCGAACATTTTCCCGATACCACCATAATAATGATAGCTCAGCGCATAAGCTCGGTGCGCTTTGCCAAGCACATACTGGTCCTGGACCAGGGGCAGGCCGCAGGCTTTGGCCGGGACGAAGAGCTTATGCGCAGCTGCGGGGTATACCGCAGCATATATGCTTCGCAGCACGAAAGCGAAACTGAAGGAGGGATCATTGATGCCGGCGCGTAATATTAAAGCCGCGGCCGTCCCCGGTCTCAATAAAAGCCGCAAGGCTAAAAGCGCCAGGATAACGGCCGGCATTATATGTCCTGAATTCATTAAAGGGAGGGCAGCAGCAAATGAATAACAGCAATAAAACGGGCGAATATGTAAAAAAGGACAGAAAAGCCGTTATTCTGCGGCTGGCGGGCTATTTCTTCAGATATAAATTCCGAGTGCTGGCAGCTCTTCTGTTAATGATAGGCAGTAATCTTTTTGCTCTGCTTGGGCCCTATCTTTCGGGCGAGGCCATAGACGCAATAGCCCGCGAGGGCGGGGTGGATTTTAGCGCAGTAGGCAAATACTGCCTGCTTATGGCTGTATTTTATATTGTATCCGCCGTTTTATCCCATCTTCTGTCGGTATTAATGATAAGCCTGAGCCAGAAAATCATACGGTATATGAGGCAGGAGGTCTTTGATAAAATCCTCTCTCTGCCCGTTGGCGCGCTGGACCGCGTCCAGGCAGGAGATTTAATAAACCGCATTTCATATGATATCGATACGGTAAACGCCTCTCTTTCAAACGACATTCTCCAGGCTGCCACGGGAGTTATAACAGTCATAGGCGCCCTGATAGGCATGATAGCCGCTTCCCCGCCCCTGCTGGGCGTGTTTATAATCACCCTGCCCATTTCCATCATGATAGCTATAAGAAGGAGCAGGACCGTGCGGCCCCTATTCCGGAAAAGATCCGCTAAGCTGGCTCAATTAAACGGCTTTTCTGAAGAAATGCTTTCGGGGCTTAAAACAATACGCGCCTATGGCCGGGAGGAAAAGATAATTGAAAAATTCCGCCTGAAAAACGACGAGGCTGTAGACGCGTATTACGACGCCGATTATTACGGCAGCCTTATTGGCCCGGCAGTAAATTTCGTAAACAATCTGGGAACCGTATTAATAAGCACGGCGGGCGCGTTCTTCTTTCTGTTCGGGCTTATATCCATAGGCGATATTTCGGCCTTTCTGCTCTATTCGCGCAAATTTTCCGGGCCGGTCAACGAATTTGCCAATATTATGGGTGAAATCCAATCTGCGCTGGCCGCTGCTGAAAGGGTTTTCAGGCTTTTAGACGCCCCGCGTGAACCTGAGGATGCTCCTGACGCCGTTGAGGCTAAAAACGTTCAGGGCGAAGTACGCTTTAAAAATGTGCGCTTTTCCTATGACGGCAAAACAGACATAATCAAAAATCTTTCTTTTACCGCGCTTCCCGGACAGACCATAGCCATTGTAGGGCCGACCGGGGCGGGCAAGACCACTCTGGTTAATTTAATGATGCGCTTTTACGATACGCAGGAGGGCAGCATAACCCTGGACGGCCGGGATATCCGCAAATATACCCTGAAAAGCCTGCGCGGAGCATTTACAATGGTTTTGCAGGATACATGGCTTTTTGAGGGGACCATATATGAGAATATTGCTTACGGAAAGGAAAACGCGTCCCGAAGCGAAGTGGAAAAAGTTGCCCAAGCAGCGCATATCGCCGACTTTATCAACTCACTTCCAAACAAATATGAAACAATGATAACCGACGGCGGCGAAAACCTCTCTAAGGGGCAAAAGCAGCTTATGACTATAGCGCGGGCCATGCTTTCGCCGGCACACATGCTTATACTGGACGAAGCGACCAGCAACGTGGACACACGCACAGAATTGCTCATACGGGACGCCATGAATACCCTAATGCAGGGAAGAACCTGCTTTGTAATCGCACACAGGCTCACCACTATACGCAATGCCGACCTTATACTGGTTGTAAAAGACGGCGACATCATAGAGAGCGGAAAGCACGAAGAGCTTTTAAGCCGGGGAGGCTTCTATTCAGAAATTTATACCTCACAATTTAAATAAACGGCGGTAAAAGCATTTTAAAATAATGGCCGATTGGGATTTTAGGCGCAGCCTAAAGGGCTCATAGCGGGGGCGGCTCTTAGGCAGGCGCAAAGCGCCTGCCTGGCCGGGCCTGCGGCCCGGC
>OLIW01002257.1_pt1 | contig 14792 bp, 18 predicted proteins | sample 1601321 | NCBI WGS metagenome assembly OLIW01 (sample SAMEA2452114, study PRJEB22498) | human gut metagenome | reverse complement strand
GGATAAGTTTTTTCCAGTGGCTTGGCGGTGGGTTCATAGCATAGTATAGTTTAACATGATAAAGCGTTAAAACTAATATGAATTTATTGCGTAAAAAAATACACGCTAGAATTTTTTCTAGCGTGTACATAATTATCTCCAATCTAATACTCTAAATTTTACATAAAATTTTCCTGCTTGAGATTGATAATCAAACACTTTAAAACCTATCGTTATTACATTAGGTGAATTAGCATTATAAACCAAATTAGCATTATATAACATCGGTGTTGGATTGCTTGATTTACCGTCTATATTTACAATTGCTTGTACTTCAAAACCACCGAAAATATTTTCATTTGGTAATCCAATTGTTGAAATAGTCGTTGGATAGTAATTTTCATATGAAGGATTAGCACCTGACAATGTAAAATTTGTTGTTTCTTCATATATCACATTCGGTGCAATGGCTCTCCACACGCTCCATGAACTTCCGTTCTTTTTACGTGAATAAATATTAGCACCAGGACCAGCATTTATAATTTCTTGAATTATTTCATCGCTATTTGTACCAATGTTATTTGCTGTTACTCTGATATAAAACGAACCGTCTTGTAAAGCCGTTGATGGTAATCCATCGATTGCAGCACCACTTTCACTACTAATAGTATATATTCCTGTTTCCTTTAAATTGTCTAAATGTGTAACCGTGAGTATTTCTTTGTATTGGTAATCAAGACTTGTTGGATTCCATAATTTCCATATTGACCCAACTTTACATCTACTCCATGTTTTGCTGATATATTGAGAGTTTTGGTCAGTATGACCAATTTTTGTTACCCTTTCAACCTTTATAATTGTACCACTAACGTTCACTATATCAATTGTAATTAATGCAATATCACCAACTATAAATCCGCTAGGTGCATTTAGCCATTTATCATAACTTTGAAACATGCCAATCCACATATCACCATTTGCAACTTCTGTACTTGTGTCAAAATAAGTGTTGAAATCAATTGTAGTAGCGTATGGGATATTGTTTACAGAAATATTTGATTTATACCAATTATTCCACGCTTGAATATCTGATTGTGACCTGTAATACACATTTCCATTAGAAATATATAGGTTCTGTTGCAAAGGGTCATATACACTTGTGTCTGCTGAATGACCCACAATACACCAAAAATTATAACCACTGCCAACACTTTCTGGAAAATTAACAAATTCACTATTTGTAGTTCCAAAATAAATACCTGTTTCTGTCCAGTTATTTATATCACCAATTGTTTCACTTGTTCCGCTATTATATAATTGGTCTACATCAAAAACTTTGTTTACATTGTTAGCAACACTGGATTCAACCATTGCAGGAACATTTGCCACAAGCCATGGTTGGGTTATTGCATTAACTTGTGTTGTCACAGTATTAGGAATTTCGTTTACAACCTCTTGCATAGCATTAATATCGTTGTTTACTCTGGTTTCAAATTGTTCTTGTTGTGTTGTTATTGTTTGTTTGAATGTAGCAATATCATTATTAATAGCTGTTTCAAACTCTTCAACAATATTGCGTATATCAGTTTCAAAAGAGTTAATGTTATTAGTTACATTTTCTTTAAATGAATTAATATCATCAGTAACTTGTGTAACAAAAGCATTGATTTGATTTGTTGTTTCTCCCTCAAATGTGTTAATTTCATTTGTGACAGCTTGACCGAATGTGTTGTAATCTTCAATTAATTTGTTTATTTCTTCTTCAAGTTTATTAATCTTTTCTACATAAGATAAACTCTCATCAAACACACAAGGTAAAACCCTTTGTGTCCAATAGTGAATATTAGGTACTTTTGTAAAATCAATCATTTTAATACACTCCTTACCAAATTCCTAAAAATAGTTCGTCTAAATCGTCAATAATCATCATGTCAATATTTAAAAATGTTTCACGATACATATTTAATAATTCACTTTCGCTTGCTGTTCCATTGTTTCCTTTTCTTGTTAATGTAGTGTCCTCATCTAAATTCCTTTTGTCTGTACTTGTTCCGCTTGTTGTAGATTCTGTTTGCGATGTATTTGTTCCTGTATTTGTATTTTTATCTTGACCGTCATCTACTGTCGCACTAGTTAAATATTTATCGTTTAATATTTCATTAGGTGTAGTTTGTGCTTGTGCAATATCGGAGAACTTACTTATTTTTCCATAATCTGTTGTATCTGTACTATTGAAATTATTTGTATTATTACCTGTTCCAGACGTGCTAGAAGTTCCCTCACCAGTAGTTTTTGATTTTCTACTAAACACTTCTTCCAAATCAATAGTGGATAATGGGTCTATTTTTAGTTTAGAAGATTCATACATTTGATTGTAGTATGGCATTATTTCATTCATTTTTTGGTTTAATCTGTTTTTGAATAATGCTTCTGTTTCAAACCCTATTTCACGAAAATAATAATGTTGAATTATTTTGTTATTCAATTGTTCTCTGTATGATTCATCAAATATAGGATAATCTTTTAAGCCTAAATCATAGTTACCCTCAATTAAATACCTAAGTTCAATCGTATATCTGCTCATTTTGAATCACCTCGGCATTATATTCAACTGGCTTTTGTCTTAGTTCAACATCTATGTTTGTTCCATATAGTTTGTTGAATTTTTCGCAAGCCTGTTTACGGCACAACAAACCTGTATCACCACATAATTGTACCATCTGATTGTTTGCATTTACTTCGTCTGTAATTAGTCTTTCCCGTTTGTCTGTATTAGCATTGTTGATACCATACCTTGTCAAAAATTCATCTAGAACTTTGTTAAACAGTAATGTCATGTCATTACCGATAAACGGTGCGTCTGTTTTCAATACTTTAAATTCGGTGTCATTGAACGTGTCTTTATATCCGTATATAGCTGGCTCGTTACCGTCATATTGCATATAAATATTTTTTAATGTCAACTTTTTATTATCAGGACACAACATTAGCAATGGTGTTTTCTGTACTCTAGTATTTACATCTATCGTTCTTCTGATATCATATAACCTAAGAGCATACTCACAGACAATCCCTAAGTCTGGCATTTTGGTATAATTGTTGTAAATCAGTGCAACATCTTGTAGTTTATATGTTTTGTGATAGTCAAGAGAATATGCGTTTATTTCTTCTGGCTCTTGATAGATATTTAATGTATTCGATTCGGAATATCTTAAATTCAGCATTCCATACAAATCATCATTTACAAATACTGCTTTTCCATCTTCGAACAAACACAATTCTATGAAACGTTCGTTCATTGATTCGGGTAAATTTTTCCATTCATACCTAGACAATATCAAATTTGCTAGATAAGTATAGTACATCATAAAAGCAGTATTGTTTTTGTAACCACATAAATTGGTATCCCACGGTTTACGTTTTGCCATATTATCACCACCTTAATTATTAGCAACATTAAAGTTTAAGAAGTTTGTTGTGTTATGCCATATTCTTACACCACTGTTAAACATATTTTTTATTACGTTCATGTCATCTTCTGGAACATCACCCTCAATGACAACTTGTGAAGTTTCAATATAATCAAAATTAGAACGATTATTATAGTTAACAGCTTTAAAATCGTTTATAGCATAACCAAATTTATCGAAATAGTTATCTATTTGTTTAAACTGTTCGTATGATAAACGATAATAACATACAGTAAAGCAAAGTTTTTCTAATGATAGCATTATGTTTGCACTGTTGTATGTCCCATTTGCTTGATTAGGTTGTAATGCCATATCAGCTTTTTTAGCATAGAAATTCCATATTTGTTCTCCTGTTGATACAAGGTTATTTACAGTGTTATTAATTTGCGTTCCTAGTGAAGCAATTCTATTTCCGATAGCTCCACCAATGGCATTAAATTGTCCTTGTGTCGTTCTAGCACTATCCATTTGCGTACCTGCTCCTGCATAATTTCCTGCTCCACCTGTTAATGATGAAACCATGTTATTAAAATTGTTAACTCCTGCATTAATTATAGGTGTTAATTGCTGATATTTTAATGTGTTTTGATTAAATGCTAGCCATTGCTGATATGTGTCACTTACCCATGAACATTGCGGATATCCATTTAAAATTAATCCCTCTGTTTCATCGCCTAATCTATAATTGTATGGATAGCATATAGCGCATGACGGTGCTAATGGTGTTGCACTAATAACAAATGTCATTAAATCACCTGTTGTATATTCGTCTATATCATCAAAAAATTCTTGTCTATATGTTATCGAACTTCCGTTATTGTTAGTCACAACTATTTTAGTAAATGGAAATGTTAAAAGTTTCTTATTATTCGGTGTAACATAATGTGATGAAGCACCAGGGTCTGGTTGTATATCAATTTTTGTTAATTTGTTTGTTCCGTCATGATATGAAAGTGATGTCCATGTATAACTATCTGCGGAATCACTATTCGGATTATATCCTAATGGAACACCCTCTCTAAAGTTTACATTATTTTCTCCAATAAATTCTTTAGCTACTGCATAAATCATTATTATTTCCTTAGAGTGGTTAGCTTCTGCTACTAAATATTTATTAACAAATGATATGAGAGAATCAGAAGAATAGAATGGTACATAATATAATCCAGAATATACACCGTCTATTGATTTAGTTTTACATTGTTTTACAAATTCGCTACCATTCCAAAAACTTACACAAGCAACGATAAATATTAAACCTTTTTCGCCCAAATCGTATCTTTGAGATTTTTCTTCTACATAACGTAAATTTGTGAAACCCTCTGGCTGTAAATTTGCTCCGATAGTATCTTGACTTTTTGGAATGTGTTGACGTACTATAAATGATTCATGGAAGTTTAATGCACTTTCCCATGTTTGCCATACATCTGTGCTGAATCTAATTTCTGTTACATTTGCATTAATATATTCAAGTGAATCAACAAAAGCATAAAACCATTTACTGCCGAAATTATCATTACGATACATCATATAATTAACATTGTATAATGATTCTTTGTTTTTGTTTACACGGATAGTACCGCTCCCTTTAACGTAACTATAACCATTAACATCGGTTAAGTTATAAACAGTTTTACTGATAAAATAATTTGCTCTAGCTTCATCATCACTGCCAAAACTTAACACGTTGGTATAATCACTAAAAGGAACGGAACATAACCGCACCTTTGAATTTGGTGTAAAAGTCATGTTCCGTATCTCCTTTCATAAACTATTGAGCAGGTTTGAATAAAACAGCGTTTGCAAATGGACTATATCCATAAGTTTGCCATACATGGAAGAAGTGTTTTGCACTCATGTTAGCAGGATTTACGAATGTATTGAAATACTTTGTTTTATCCCAAATTTTAATAAATGCCGAATCACACAACATTGCATATGCAGTTATTGGTTTTTCTTCTGTTCCACCAAAATCATCGACAACAATTGTTCTACCCATAAATTCAACTTTAGACAGATTAAAAGCGGTTGCCAAACTATCTACATCAATACTTGCCATTACTTCAGGGGTTGCAATCAAAACTTGTTGCTCTTTGGGTGTAAAGGTTTTGAATTTTTTAGTATCGCTTGTTGCCATTTTGTTATAAGCATTATATTCAGTAGAGAAAAAAGTAAATTTATCTGATAATGTTTTGACAGCCTTAACAAATGCATTTGCAGTTGCGGAATCAGTAGGCATTGCAAGATTTGTTGTAGTTAAATGTCCGTCATTAATAGCAGTTGAAATAGTACCCTTTGTCCATTCGTACTCTGCAACTTCATTAGAGCGATAAAGGTTATCAACAATTCTGCTAACAAGCGTACCAAAGTTATCCCAACTAGAAAATGCCATTTGCAATTCACTTTCAATATTTGTAACTTCAAAATCTTTTTGACGATTTACCCTATAATAAGCAACTTTCAAATCTGGTGCTTCATTTGTCAAAAGTCTACTACCGCTTACATCGTAATCTTTTTCTGCCTGCAAATTAATAGCAATCTCTCTCACATCACTACCTAAAATAGAATCACCACGTTTGAACATTGAAAGTGGGTTTTTATAACTTCTGTATTCAACATAAGTCATTCCAATTAGGTTAAATAAAGTAGTGTAAAAAGCATTAGCCAATTCACTCCACTGCAAAATCGGTTTTCCTACATCTTGAATATTAGTTGCGGTTGCTTGTGGAATACTCATCCTTAAAGTTGGTGACATATTCTCTACTACTGTATTTACTACTTCCGCACCATTCTCTAAATTAACTCCCATAAAAATCACTCCTAATCAAATTTAATAAAATCTTTAATATTTCTAGGTTTATCTTCTTCGGGTTCTGGTTCTGGTTCTTTTTCAAATCTAGAAACAAACCCTTTTGACAATAGCAAATTGCTATTAGCGTCTTTTAATTTTGAATTATAGTCTTGCAATTCCTTTATTTGTTGCTCTTGTTGTGTGTTTACTCCTTGTAACGATTTTACACTTGTCATTAAATCATTTAGTTCAACACTTATGTTTTCGTTGTTTGTAGTCTTTTCTGCAATGGTTTGGAATAATTCGTCGATTGTCATTGCTTAATCACCTCTAAATATTTTTTATCAATTGCAGATGTTGTAATTCCATCTCTGCCTATTACGATACGGTTCTTTCTAATTTTCCCAATACTTAATACTTCGTAGTATTCATAATATTGTTTGAATTTTTTATTTGTTCCATATATAATAGGTTTAAGAACCTTAACAACACTGCCAACTTTTAACTCTTTTTTTATTCCATACATTTTTCCTATAATATCTGGATAATCCTTATAAGCATAATTATAATCTAAGTTTTCGTTTCTGTCAACCTTAAATTGACGTATTCCATGAGGAATTATTTTTTGCAAATCTTCATCTTTTTTCTTTGTCCAATCGGCAAGCCACTTATCAAATCTTGTTAATCTTTGCAAATCCAACTTAGATTTAAAATAACTTGTACTTGCATAAATCACAGCATAATATCCTGCTTTTTCGATTTTGTCGCAAAAGGCTATACAAATATCTGTGCGCTGTGCAATCGTTAGCTTGTCAAGTTTTTTATCCTCAATATCAAATGCAATAGGATACATTGGTCTATGCCCTTGATTTGATATTTTGTCAACAATTGATAAACAAAAATCTGCTTCTGCTTCTGCCATTTTAGTATCAAGAGCATATGTATAATGATAAAATCCAAACGGTATTTTTGCCTTGATGCATTTTTTGGCATTGTTATAAACTTGTTTGTCTTCTTGCTTGTCCTTGTTAATGCTTCCGTAACCTGTCCGAATCATAACAAATTCAAAATCGTCTAATCGACTACTCTTGAAATCTCCGTTATGTTCGGATAAATCAATCCCCAATCTTTGCATTTTCATCTTCCTCTTTTCCTTTTAATATATCAATAGCATTTGTGATAACTTTAGGAATTTTTACACCGATTAACCCTAAGTTTTCAATAACGCTAATGACTTCGTTTGTAATGAATGAAATTATAACAACATTTCTAATATAATTTGTTTTTAACACATAGTCTAACATATTAGCGACTATCACACAAATTATAATACAAACTTTTTTAATCAAACCTTTGAATCCAATTTCAGATGATAAACCACCTGATTCTGTTTTCTTTGATTTTTTAAATACACCTGATAATATTAATCCTGTTATGTAATCAGTACACATAAATATTAATAGAATTATGAAAGGCATTGTTATGTCACCTACCAGATATAAAATTGCACTGCTTACACAAGCACAACAAAAACAAAAAATATCTTTCATCTTATCAACTCCTGTACATCAATCGGACAAAATCCTTTATTAGCTTGTTTACAATAAATACAATATTCTGCAATTCTTCTACTAGTTGTTAATGGTAATTCAAATATTTTATGAATGAAAGTTCCTACTTCCTTTATTGTGAATCCCATTTCATAATAATGATTAGAATAATTATACATTCTTCTGTTTATTACCATTTTGATATCACACTTTCATAAACTTTTTTAATTTGCAAATCTTCAAAGTAAACTCTTCCATAACGATACATTTTTCCTAAATTTTCAAGCTGAAATATTCCACGCACATTTTTAGTAAAAATTGTTGCGCCTTTTAAGTCTGTATTACTTAATGCGAATTTAATTGAATTTGTTCCATTACAACTATATTTATTTGTTATAAAATAATAACCACTTTCGTTATCAAACCAAACACCTACTTGTAACCCGTCAAGAATCATATCAAACTTGTATCTAGCATTTGAAGTTTTTTCTGCAATAAAATCATAGCTATCAAGTTTGAATTGATTGTCTAATGCGAAATTTCCGTAGTTTGTTTTACTCAACAACTGCCCCGAACGTGTTTGCTTTATTTGTTCACGATATTTGACACTATTTGTTTTTATAGCAATTATATCATCGTTTTTCCAAATATTACTGTTATCAAAGTTTATTCCAAAATATGAAAAGTATGGATTAATTACAGAATAAGCATTACTTATAAAAATTACCTTAACACCTCTAAACCTGTCAACGGTACACCAAAAATGTAAAAAATAATCTTCAACTTCATTATTTAAATAATGATATGTTCCCTCTTTCATGGTAAATTCATCAAATATAATTGTACCCACTTTAGGTGTGGCAACACTAGCTTGTACAACAGATTGAGTTAAAGCATGAGCAAATCCCATATACTTACCATTCATATAAAAACATTTATTCTTTTCTGTTATTTCCCATTTTGGGTTATTTATTTTCAACGGTTCAAACAGAGAATTTACTTTTTTTATCTCTGTTTTAAATCTTCTCAAATATATAAATTCCTCACCATATTTCAAATAACGTTTTACAACGTATTCTAATGCACCATAAGTTTTTCCGTTTCCACGTTCACCAACAATAAAGTTAAATAATTTGTTGTGTGATAAAACATCATTTATATTAAAATATTCCATTTTACAAGATTGGGAAAAGTCAATGATATCTAGTACCACCTAGACAATCCATGTTGGCGGTTCTTCACCGTGGTTTCCAACATTGATATATCATGACTTTTTCCCTTTCTCTCCTTTCATTATACTCCTTTTGTTTGAGTTTGTCAACATGAATTTTACTTCACTTTCCTTTAATAGTAAAGTCTGTGGTTTTTAATATCACACCACCCTTGACTTGCTTCGGTTGTAATTTTCCTGAATATACACTACCTATGTTAAACTTTTTGATTGTGAATGACTTTTTTGCTGATTTTGGCAATCCTGCAACTGTTATATTACGTTCTAACTTATTACTGTTAGGTTCTGTTCCATAATCAACATAACATTTTTGACGTAAATATTTACAATATCGTATGTTAAATTCATGCTTCCAAAAACCTAGTTTTGCATTGTCTAACGGTATAAAATCAGGTATAGCACCAATTGCGTGTATGCTATCAGTATCACTGTAGATGTATTTTCCTGTTTCGTGAATTTTCTGAGCCATTCTTATGGTTTCATTTCTTGCCCATGCTGTGATAAATACAGCACATGGAATATAAACAGGTTTCCGTTCTTCTTCCTCTAACTTTTCAAATTTTAATATTCCGTTTTCTAATACTGGTTTTTTACTTCTTCCTTTTGGTGATGTTCCAAACTTTCCGTATAATGAATTTAACAAAAGTTTAGCTATTAGTGTCATTCCTTTGTTTCCTTGTAGCTTACTTTCTACCTTAACCTTACTCCATTTGTTTATATATTTATCAAACATACCTTTTTGTGCTCTGAACTTCCAACCATCTATAAACTCAATATTATAAACATCGTAATGTTCATAAAACAAACACAAATCAACATTTGTCAAATATAAATCAGGATATTCAAAACCACTATCGGTTATGTATTCATTAGCTATAAATGATAAATTATTTTTTAATTGTATTGTAGGTATATGACCTTTCTTTACAGTAAATTGTGCCCTTAAATGCTGAATGTATAATGGATAATATTTATCGTGTTCATATTGTCCTTGAAAAAATACTGGTTGTGAATACGGCAAAGGCTTCATTAACATAACACTAGGATAAAGACTGTTATAATCTATAACAAAACCATCTTCTTTTATCAATTTGCCTGCAAATTTTGGATTTAAATATGTAAAACCACCTCTATATGTCTTTCTTATATCTGAATCAATTGCAACATCTAACTCTGGAAAAAATTGTCTGAAATGTTTTTCACCACCTATAATATGTTTATAATTATAAAGTGCATTACTGCCTTGTGTCATTTTCTTTAAATTTTGTTCAAAGAAATAATCTAAAGCTGTTGCAACTATCTTTATATCGTTTAATAAATAACTTTTTTCTTGTTCTGTCATTATATGGTCTTTGCTTCTATATTCGTTATAATCAATTTCTTCTTTTTGAAACGGCATACCGAAAGATTTTGCAATCTGTTCCACTGTTAAATTAATTATTTTTAAACTATCGTATATATCAACCTTTACTTTTTTGTTGACATAAAATGATATGTTGTAGTATTTTATATCTTCTGATATCATAGTGGTAAACGTATTCATTTTTAAATCTTGTTTTCCTTTTACCCATGTGTAACCATTTGATAATAGATAATTTAAAATAAAACTACCGTCAAATTTGAGATTGTGAAAATATATTTTTGAATTTTCTTTTAATGTCTTTAAATGTTCAAAAAAGGACTCTATGCTATTACCAAAATTTGCAAATGTATATGGTATATCACATATTCCCCATGCCCATACTCTACAATCATTTTCGTCTGTTATAGTTTCAAAGTCAGCACTAAACAACATCAACCCCAAATCCTTTGACTAGTTCTACAAGTTCGGTTAGTCTTTCACGTTGTTGCAAAACTGTATAATTTTCGTTTAAAATTAAGTGTAAATCTTCACCAATATTTCTTAGAAAATCAATAAATTTTTCCGCTGGAATTTTTGAAATAACGTCTTTTAAATCTATTGTTTGTATATTTCCATATTCATCTATGTATTCACTACCTACTTGGTATAATGATTTTATAAAATTATCTTTATATAAATTGTTTCTGTATTTACTATAACTAGGAAAACTCCTAAATTGTACAGATTTTAACATTTTTCTAAAATCTGTTACTTTATCATATTCATTATATTTTTTATTAATCGGACGTAATTCGTTTCCAATATTCCCACCCATTTGAGCATATGAAAATTCAGTTCCTTTGAATGGTGTTTTTAACATAATGTCTAATTCTTTTAATTTTAATTTATTTACAATTTTTACATCTTTGTTATATTCATCTATCGCCCATTTATTCAATGTTATTCCCGATTTTGTTTTTATTGGTTTAATATTTTCAGTTATAAACAATTTGTCTATTGAAGAAGTTAATTTTTTTAAATCTTTCGACGTTAATATTACATCTTTTAATTCACTACTTTTTAGTGAGTCTTTGTATAAATTTTTTAATTCAGGGTATTTACTCTTTATTCGCTTGATTTTTTCATTATATCTTTTAACTTGTTTATTGATTTCATTTGAAAATTGATTATATTTTCCGCGTCTTTCCTGCATAGAATCACCCCACAACACTCTATTTTAAAATCATTAACAATTTTTGAATACAACAATAAATATGCCATTTCATCAGTTATATTCAAACCGTAAATTTTTTTATAACGATATTTCAAATTGTATATAACATTTTTACTGTCTACTTTTTGCTTAAAATATATTAATTGTTGCGGGTTTGAAAAATAAAATTTTAAATCATTGCTAAATTGATAACTAAAATTATCCATATAATCACCTAATTTAAAAGGCGGATAGCGATTCAATATCCGCCTTTATATTATTTTACAAACAACACAAAATATAAGTATCTAAATTATTTTACTACTGGCTCAAAAGTCAAAATGCTTCTGTCACCTTTGGTAATTTGTTTTACCTTGAATTTAATGGGTTTTTCCCATTCATGAGGATTTCCTAACAATTCAACAATTCTTTTTACTGCTGTAAATACTCCAAACGAAACAGCAACATAACTTTCGCCCTTATCGTCAACAATAATTGTTCTCGGGCAAGTCTGGTAAATATCCTTTCCGTTTTCGTCTTTTTCTTCCTGCAAAACATTTACAGTTTCAATGTAAATATCTTTAATAGTAATTTCCATGTTAACAAAATCTTTAATTCTATGGTCTGGTGTATTTGTTGCTTTTAAAACTTTTAGTCTATCTTCCATAGAATCCATTTTAAAAGATGATACCAACATTTGTGAGCCGTTATCCAATACATTTTCTTTGATTTGCAATTCGTTACTCATTTTAATACACTCCTTTTAATTATTCGACAACATGAGAATTTGCGATAAATTCATCAAGCGTCATTTCCCTTTTTTCTTTAACTTCCTCGGTTTTCATGACTAAGCAATTGTTTACAGACTTCAAAAGCTCTTTTCTAGCTTTATTTTCGTTAGTTTCTGTAACATTGAAAACCTTTTCTTTTACTTCTCCACCCTCATTGACTAAACAAGTAAATTTGTAATAAGTCAATGTTCTTGTAAATTTTACCATTTTGCTTACTTCCTTTTCTTTTATATTTGCGAATCGCTACAATGTTTCATGTGAAACATTGTTTCGTCTTAATTTTCAAAGACTCGTCAGGCGATTTATTTCATCTTCAATATTATTTAAATGTCTTTCTATTATTTCTAAATTCGATATTTCCCACCAATTAGCCAAACAATTTCCCATAAAATGTGTTTTAAGTATATCTAATGTATATTTAATTCCATAAATATCATCATTAATCATTTTATAACACCTACTTTAATCTTACCTTTGTCAAGTATAGTGTATTTTTTTACTTGTCCGTAAATCCTATCTTTATTAAATTGCAAATAGTTAGTTAAATCTGAATATGTTTTAAACTCTTTTGTAACCTGCCGATATCCTTTTTTAAATCGTTCGTCTTTTAACATAATTCTTAATATCATAATTCCACCCACTTTCATTTACTGCAACACCCTTTCGGGTGTTTCGTCTTAATTTTCAAAGACTCATCAGGCAGTTTATAATTCAGACATTTCAACCCATTTATTCTTTGGCATATCTCTGATTTGATTATATGATAAATTAGGAAAATATTCTTTTAAAAACCAACTAATTTGTCTTCTAGTTGTCATGCTATATAATCCAGTACACATAATTTCGTTTGTGAATGTGTTCCATAATATAACATCAGTTGAATACGATTTAAAAATATACATTTCTATCTTCTTTTCAACACCACATTGTGCATATTTATGATTTTTTAATTTTAACATTTTGTTTCCTCTTTTCTTTTTATTATTCGGTTTACACCGCAACATAATGTTTCATGTGAAACACTATGTTTCGTCTTAATTTTCAAAGACTCATCAGGCGGTTTAAAATTCAACTGGATTATTTCCAAATGCTAAACCATTAATTACAAATAACAATGTATTTATTTCATGATATAATTCATCTAAAAAATAAACATGGAGCAACCAATCATTAAAATACAATAATACTGCTGGTTTTCCTGCACAGCTAGTACCTAACAATTTTACTTTTCTGCTTGTTGTTTCTTCAATTTCACTAATTAATTTTTGTAATTCGTACATTTTCATTTTTTGTTACCTCTTTCGTTTATTTTCTCGTAGCCTAGACTTCTATTTTTCGTCCCTCTCTTGACTACATTTAAAAGTATACAGTAAAAATATGAACTCCGTATTGTAATTACGTGAACTCACTGTTATAATTTTATGAACAATTTGTTAACAATTATCAATAATATATAAAAAATGTTCATATTTACATGCAATTTATATAAAAAACAGTATATTGCTTTGAAAAGTGAAAATAAAATGTATAATCATAGAGGCATTTTGTCTGATTTTTCGGTAAAAATTACTGCAATGTAAACAGAAAAAGACAACATAGGGGTACCTTTTAATATTGATGGACAGTCATGTTATTTTAAGATATAATTACATGTATATAAGTAAAAATAATCTATATTTTACAGGAGGAATACATATGTGGGCTTATGAAAGTACCTTTTATCAGATATATCCGTTGGGATTGTGCGTGGCACCATTTGAGAATGATGGAAATTTGGAGCATAGAATATTGAAGGTGCTTGACTGGATTCCCCATATTAAGAAGCTTGGAAGTACTGCAATCTATTTTTCTCCGGTATTCGAGTCTGATACTCATGGATATAACACAAGGGACTATAAGAAGATAGACGTAAGACTTGGTACCAATGAGGATTTTAAGGCTGTATGTGATGAGCTGCATGCCAATGGAATAAAGGTTGTCTTAGACGGAGTATTCAACCATGTAGGACGCGGCTTTTATCAGTTTCAGGATGTTATAAAGAACAGGGAAAATTCGCCTTACCTGTCATGGTTCAATGTCAACCTCGGAGGAAACTCAGGTTATAATGACGGACTGTGGTATGAGGGCTGGGAAGGCAATTATGACCTTGTAAAGATTAATCTTAGAAATGAGGATGTCATTTCGCTCATTTTCGATGCGGTGAGATACTGGGTTGAATATTTTGGAATAGACGGAATAAGGCTTGATGTAGCCTACTGCCTTGATATGGATTTTGTGAGAAGACTCAGAAGCTTCACGGATGAGCTTGGACGTGAGCAGGGCAGGGAGATTTTCCTTGTGGGAGAGATGCTGCACGGAGATTATAACAGGCTTGTCAATGATGAAATGCTCCATTCGGCTACCAATTATGAGTGTTATAAGGGGC
>OLIW01002254.1_pt1 | contig 14808 bp, 10 predicted proteins | sample 1601321 | NCBI WGS metagenome assembly OLIW01 (sample SAMEA2452114, study PRJEB22498) | human gut metagenome | reverse complement strand
GATGGAAATGGAGATCTGTATAATATTGCATGTACATCGAAAAATATAAAAATAAATAATGAATAAAATGAAGATGCCTTTATCGGTGAAAAAACGATAAAGGCATTTTGTCTTCTCTAAAATTTGAATTTTGTGAGTAAATCGTGTATACTAGATGAGATTGTAATGGAAAGAAGGTTCATAATGAAGAAAATAATAAAAACAGGAATAGCAGTTGGAACTGTGATGATTTTTGTACAGATTGGAAATCTGATATATGCAGAAGAGAATCCAATACAAAACACAGAATATGTCGTTGAAAGTGAGAATGTATCAGAGAATACAGAAAATGTAACTGAGAGTTATACAGAAGATGTTGCAGGAACAGATGAATATGCAATAAAAAAAACAGGCTGGAATTTGGAAGGGAACGTATGGTATTATTATAATGGGACACAGAAAACAGGCTGGTTAAGATATAATAATAACTGGTATTATCTAGATGCAGCAAATGCAGGGGCTATGCTTACTGATTGTAAGAAATACATAGATGGTGCAACATACAGCTTTGATACAACCGGAATTATGCAGACAGATTGGATCAAAAAGGCAGAAGGCTGGTACTGGACAAATTCAAGTGGGATTATGCAGACAGGCTGGCAGTTAATAGGGGGAGTTTGGTATTATCTGGACGAAAATAATACAACGTATCCGGGGTTGATGGCAGCGAATCAAAAATGTACAATAAACGGAGCCCGATATAGTTTCAATGCGAGTGGAGCAATGCAGACTGGCTGGATCCAAAGCGCAGAAGGTTGGTATTATGCCAATGAAAATGGAGTAATAGTAAGCGGATGGAAAAAAATTGGCAGGACATGGTATTATTTGGATGGAAATAATACGACATATCCGGGGCTAATGGAAGCGAATCAAAAATGTATAATAAACGGAACCAGATATAGCTTCAATGCAAGTGGAGCAATGCAGACTGGTTGGATTAAAAGTGCAGAAGGCTGGTATTATGCCAATACAAATGGAGCAATAACAGAAGGCTGGCAGAAAATTAACGGAAAATGGTATTATTTGAATCCGGAAAAAGCTGGTATTATGAGCACTGGCTGGATTCGATTAGGAAATAACTGGTACTGGCTGGATAATAGCGGAGCAATGAAAACTGGTTGGAATAACGGTTACTATTTGGGTAGTGACGGAGCAATGCGGACAGGCTGGCAGTTAATTGATAATAAATGGTATTATTTTTATAAAGCGAATGATCCGAACACATCAGAATATAAAGAAGGACTAATGGCTACAAATACTGAGATCGATGGCTGGACGATTGGAAACAGCGGCGTTGCTGTTGAAAGTATTGAAAAGAAAATTGAAGAAATAAAAAAATATGTAACAACCCCTTACCTTTATGGAGGAACTACAACGAAAGGCTGGGATTGCAGTGGATTTACTCAATGGGCATTAAAATATCTGGGAATAACGATTCCAAGATCTTCATATGATCAGGCAACAGGAGGAATTGCAATCAGTAAAAAGGATAAGAGTTTATGGAAATCAGGGGATATTTTACTGTATGCTGACAAATCTGGAAGTATCAGCCATGTTGCGCTGTATCTGGGAGATGGAATGTTGATGCACGCACTTAATTCCAAGTACGGAACACTGATTCAGGGAGTAGATTATTATGAAACCTGGGATAAAGGGAATTCCTTAGTTGGAGTAAGAAGATATTTATAAGGACAAGGAGGAGTATTATGAAAAAGAGAAGGAAGGTTCTGGTTGCGTTGGCAATGGCTGTAACTATGCTGACACCGACAGGCATATCGGCAGCAGAATACGGTCAGGTGTCCGGACTGCCAAATGCACAGGAAGAGGTACAGGATGCAGACGGGATCACTAATGATTCGAATGAACTACCGATTGTTGATGAAAAAGATCAGAATAAAGAGAATCCGGATGAACCAAAAGACAATGAAGAAAAAGAACCAATTCATACCGGATGGTATCAGGCCGAAAGCGGAGAGTGGTATCTGTATGACGAAGCAGGAAACCTGAAAACAGGATGGTGTCTTCAGGGAAATACATGGTATTATCTGGACGGTGAGAATCCGGAACATCCGGGAATGATGGCAGCAGACCAGATTAAAGAAATCAATGGAAAGAACATTCATATTTATCGTGAAGTAAGTGTTTACACGCTGTTTCATTCCAATGAGAATCTGGAAGTGACCTATGAAAGAGATGGAGAGGAATATACCTGTACCATCAGCCCGAAATATAATGAAGAAGCAGGAAGAAATCTCTTTGGAATCTATGGAAATACCATGCGTGAGCGGGGTAATATTTTTGAGACTATAAAATATAGCGTATATGAAGTGAAATACTGGATAGAAGTTACCATGGACAGCTTGAAGATGTTAGTGACCGGAAGAGTCAGTGTCAATGAACTTTCGGGACCGGTAGGTATTGTAAAGAATATTGGTGATACTTATGACGAGAGCAAGTCAGCGGGAACGCTATCGGTGGTATTGACATTAATTAATTATTCCATAATGCTGACTGCCAATCTTGGAATTATGAACCTGCTTCCATTACCGGCATTAGACGGAGGAAGACTGGTATTTCTGATTATAGAAGCCGTCAGAAAGAAACGGGTGGATCCGGACAAAGAGGGTATGGTTCATTTTGTCGGACTGATGCTGCTTCTGGCATTGATGGTGCTTGTCATGTTTAATGATATTCGAAAATTATTTTAAATAATCCTGCACAGGAGGAAAAGCAATCATGGAACGAAAAGATACGAAAGTGGTAAAAATAGGAGACCGTATCATCGGTGGAAAAAATCCAATCCTGATACAGTCAATGACCAATACAAAGACAGAGGATGTAAAAGCAACCGTAGAGCAGATTAACCGTCTGGCAGCGGCAGGCTGTGATATCATCCGCTGTGCGGTGCCGACAATGGAAGCCGCAGAAGCATTGACTGAGATTAAGAAGCAGATAGCAATACCACTGGTTGCAGATATTCATTTTGATTACCGGCTGGCTATTGCTGCCATGGAGCATGGAGCAGATAAAATCAGAATCAATCCGGGCAACATCGGAGGCAAAGAGCGTGTGCAGGCTGTGGTAGACGTAGCAAAGGAAAGAAATATTCCAATCCGTGTGGGAGTCAACAGCGGTTCACTGGAAAAGGATTTAGTAGAAAAATATCATGGTGTTACCGCAGAAGGCATTGTAGAAAGTGCTTTGGATAAAGTGCATCTTATTGAAGATATGGGATATGACAATCTCGTTATCAGTATCAAATCTTCAGATGTTATGATGTGTGTAAAAGCCCATGAACTGATTGCTGAGCAAACCGATCATCCACTGCATGTGGGAATTACAGAGGCAGGAACGATTATCAGTGGAAATATTAAATCCTCCATTGGACTGGGACTGATTTTAAATCAGGGAATCGGAGATACCATTCGTGTTTCATTAACCGGAGATCCGTTAGAAGAAATTAAATCAGCAAAACTGATTTTAAGAACTTTAGGGCTTCGTAAAGGTGGCATAGAAGTTGTATCCTGTCCGACCTGTGGAAGAACAAGAATCAACTTAATCGAACTGGCAAATCAGGTAGAGAATATGGTAGCGGACATTCCTTTAGACATCAAGGTTGCTGTTATGGGCTGTGTAGTCAACGGACCGGGAGAAGCAAAGGAAGCCGATATCGGAATTGCCGGCGGTGTGGGAGAAGGACTAATTATAAAGCATGGTCAGATAGACCGTAAAGTACCGGAGAATCAGCTCTTAAGTGAATTGAGAAAGGAACTTTTGAACTGGAACAAGGAGTAGGAAAAATTATGGCAAAACTGTTTTTTGAAGTTTTTCCAACATTAAAGATTACCGGAGAGATGAGTGCACTTTTGAAAGAAACAGAGATTACAAAAGTGGCATCGAATTCCGCACAGAATGCACTGCGGATTTATTTAGAGAGTACAAGGCTAATTCCAAAACCGGAAATCTATCATATTGAACAAGAAATCAGACAACAGCTATTTCCGCACAAGGAGGTAGCTGTTAAAATCATAGAAAAATTTAATTTATCCAGCCAGTATACACCGGAAAAACTGATGGCGGTATACCGGGAGAGTATTTTAGAAGAGATTCGCAATTACAGCGTATTGCTCTATAATCTGATGCGCTGCAGCAAAATGGAATTTGACCGGGAAGACCATATGATTCTTACTTTAGAGGATACTATTGTTGCCACAGAGCGGAGCAATGAACTGATTGATATCTTAGAAAAAATCATCTGCGAACGTTGTGGATTAAAATTAATGATTGAGTCACAGTATGAGAAACCGGCAGAAAATAATTATTTAAAGAGCGCAGACAGCCAGATTGAAACAGAGGTTGCCCATATCGTGGCACGTACTGCAGCAGCAAGAACGCAGAATACGGATGGCATGGAACAGCCTGCAATAAAAGAGGCAGAAGTACAGCGGAATGCAGAAGCAGCGAAGACAGAAAAAGTTCCTGCTGTCCAGGAAAAAAATCAGACCACCGGTGCAGAAGGCACAGGAGCAGTGCCTGCTGCTGGAAAGAATAACTTTTCCGGCGGAAAGGATTTCAAGGGAAAATCTTCCTTCCAGAGAAGAGATTTTGTTAAAAAATCAGACAATCCGGATGTTATTTATGGCCGTGATTTTGAAGAGGATGCAATTCCGATTGAGACCATCGTAGGTGAAATGGGAGAAGTTGTCATCCGTGGACAGATAATGACATTAGATACAAGAGAAATCCGTGGTGAAAAGACAATTATCATTATGTCAGTAACGGATTTTACGGATTCCATTGTGCTTAAAATCTTTACAAAAAATGAGAATCTACCGGAACTGATGGGAGATTTGAAAAAGGGAGCATTTCTTAAAATTAAAGGTGTAACGACCATTGATAAATTTGACAGTGAGCTGACCATCGGCTCCATTGTCGGAATTAAGAAAATCCCTGATTTTACTACAATAAGAATGGACAACAGCCCGTTAAAGAGAGTAGAGCTTCATTGCCATACCAAGATGAGTGACATGGATGGTGTTACTGATGTAGGAGATCTGGTAAAAAGGGCATATAAGTGGGGACATAAGGCACTGGCGATTACCGATCATGGAAATGTCCAGGCATTCCCGATTGCAAACCATGCACTGCCGGATGACCCGGACTTTAAGATTATCTATGGTGTGGAAGCTTATCTTGTGGATGACTTAAAGGACATTGTAGAAAATTCAAAGAATCAGTCCCTGCAGGATACCTATGTGGTATTCGATATAGAGACCACCGGATTTTCACCGCTGGTAAATAAAATTATTGAAATTGGTGCGGTAAAAGTAGAAAAGGGGAATATAACCGAGCGTTTTTCCACTTTTGTTAATCCGGAAGTGCCGATTCCGTTCCACATTGAAAATCTGACCGGAATCAAAGATGATATGGTAATTACGGCACCGGTGATTGCAGAAGTTATGCCGGAGTTCTTAGCCTTTTGTGATGGTGCTGTTATGGTAGCACACAATGCTGATTTTGATATGAGTTTTATCAAATATAACTGTGACCGTTTAAGCATTCCTTATGATTTTACCATTGCAGATACCGTTGCCATGGCACGAATGTTGCTGCCGAATCTGAACCGTTTTAAGCTGGATACCGTAGCAAGGGCATTAAATATTTCGCTGGAGAATCATCACCGTGCGGTAGACGATGCAGCATGTACCGCTGAAATATTCGAAAAGTTTGTAAAAATGCTTGCTGACCGTGGCATCAATACACTGGATGAATTAAATGCCGAGGGACATGTCAGCAAAGAGACCGTTATGAAGATGCCGACCCATCATGCTATTATTCTTGCAACGAATGATCTGGGTCGTGTGAATCTCTATAAGCTGATATCCTTATCCCACCTTGATTATTTCCATCAGAGGGCGAGAATTCCAAAGAGCGAATACTTAAAACACAAGGAAGGCTTACTGATTGGTTCTGCCTGTGAGGCGGGAGAACTTTATCAGGCAATTTTACAGGGACGGCCGCAGGAAGAGATTATTCGTCTGGTGAAGTTTTATGATTATCTTGAAATCCAGCCTCTTGGAAATAATGCATTTATGATAAAAGATGAAAAAGCACCGATTTCCACCATGGATGAATTAAAGGACATTAACCGCCGGATTGTAAAATTAGGAGAAGAATTCCATAAGCCGGTTGTGGCAACCTGTGATGTGCATTTTATGGACCCGGAGGATGAGGTATACCGCCGGATTATTCTGGCTGGTAAAGGCTTTAAGGATGCCGATGAGCAGGCTCCGCTATATCTTCGTACCACAGAAGAAATGTTGGAGGAATTCAGCTATTTAGGCAGTGAGAAAGCGAAAGAAGTCGTTATCGATAATACCAATATGATTGCAGATATGTGCGAGCGCATTTCTCCGGTTCGTCCGGATAAATGTCCGCCGGTGATTGAAAATTCCGACCAGATGCTGCGTGATATCTGCTATAACAAGGCACATGAGATGTATGGAGAGGATTTGCCGGAAATCGTATCGGAGCGATTGGAGCGGGAGTTAAAATCCATCATCGGAAACGGTTATGCGGTAATGTATATCATTGCCCAGAAGCTGGTTTGGAAATCAAATGAGGATGGTTATCTGGTAGGTTCCCGTGGATCCGTAGGTTCTTCTTTTGCGGCAACCATGTCCGGAATCACGGAGGTAAATCCGCTGGCACCGCATTATTACTGTGCCCACTGTCATTACAGTGATTTTGATTCGCCGGAAGTAAAGAAATATGGCGGACAGTCCGGTTGTGACATGCCGGATAAGCGGTGTCCGAACTGTGGCAAGCCGTTAGTGAAAGCCGGTTTTGATATTCCGTTTGAAACATTCCTTGGATTTAAGGGAAATAAAGAGCCGGATATTGATCTTAATTTCTCCGGTGATTACCAGAGTAAATCCCATAAATATACAGAAGTAATTTTCGGTGCGGGACAGACTTTCCGTGCCGGAACCATTGGTACGCTGGCAGATAAAACCGCATTCGGTTATGTAAAGAATTATTATGAAGAGCATGGTGTGCATAAGAGAAATTGTGAGATAGACCGGATTGTGCAGGGCTGCGTGGGAATCCACCGGACCACCGGACAGCATCCGGGAGGTATCGTAGTATTGCCGGTGGGGGAAGAGATTTATTCCTTTACACCGATTCAGCATCCTGCTAATGATATGACAACCGATATTATTACGACTCATTTTGAGTACCATTCCATTGATCACAACTTATTAAAGCTTGATATTCTCGGACACGACGATCCGACCATGATCCGTATGCTTGAGGACTTAACCGGAATTGATGCACAGAAGATTCCGCTGGATGATAAGTCCGTCATGTCCTTATTTAAGAATACCAGTGCACTGAGTATTACACCGGATATGTTGACAAACTGTACACTTGGAGCACTTGGAATTCCAGAGTTTGGAACAGACTTTGCGATGCAGATGTTAATTGACGCAGACCCGCAGTCCTTTTCCCATCTGATTCGAATTGCAGGTCTGTCACACGGTACGGATGTATGGTTAGGAAATGCCCAGACATTGATTGAAGAGGGAAAAGCAACCATTTCTACGGCAATCTGTACCCGTGATGATATCATGATTTATCTTATCAGTATGGGACTTGACAGTGAGGAATCCTTTACCATTATGGAGTCTGTCCGTAAGGGAAAGGGCTTAAAACCGGAGTGGGAGGAAGAAATGACTGCCCACGGCGTACCGGACTGGTATATCTGGTCCTGTAAGAAGATTAAGTATATGTTCCCGAAGGCCCATGCGGCGGCATACGTTATGATGGCGTGGCGTATTGCTTACTGTAAGGTATTTTATCCGCTGGCATATTATGCAGCATACTTTTCCATCCGTGCAACCGGATTCAGTTATGAGCTTATGTGTCAGGGAAAGGATAAGCTGAATTACTTCATGCGTGATTATGAGAAACGAAAGGATTCACTATCGAAGAAGGAGCAGGATACCTATAAGGATATGCGTATTGTGCAGGAAATGTATGCAAGAGGCTATGAGTTCTGGACCATTGATTTATATAAAGCCCAGGCATCCCGTTTCCAGATTATTGATGGCAAACTGATGCCTGCCTTAAGTACGATAGATGGTCTTGGCGAGAAGGCGGCAGAGGCAGTGGTAGAGGCTGCCAAGGATGGTCCATTTCTATCCAAGGATGATTTCAGGCAACGGACCAAAGTTAGTAAGACCGTAATTGATCTGATGGGAGACCTTGGATTATTCGGGGACTTGCCGGAATCGAACCAGCTTTCTTTATTTGATTTTTAATACATAGGAAGGTATAATTGTTAAAAGGAGTGAGGAGCATGAACGAAGTATATGAAAAGCTTTTAAAATGTTATGCATGTTTTGAAGATAAGATTGATTTTAAACCACAGGCGGCATTGATTTTAGGCTCTGGATTAGGAGATTATGCTGACACAAATATGAAGGTGGAAGCAGTGCTTGATTATCACGATATCGAAGGGTTTCCGGTATCAACGGTACCGGGACATAAGGGGCGCTTTGTATTCGGTTATGTAGGGGATGTGCCGGTAGTATGTATGCAGGGACGTGTGCATTATTACGAAGGTTATTCCATGCAGGATGTTGTGCTGCCAACAAGATTAATGAAAATGATGGGAGCAAAGGTACTCTTTCTTACCAATGCTGCAGGGGGAATACAGCAGGGAATGAAAGCCGGAGATTTGATGATGATTACCGGGCAGATTGGCTGCTTTGTACCATCTCCTTTAATCGGGGCAAATATCGATGAACTGGGGGAAAGGTTCCCGGATATGAGCCATATCTATGATGAGGATTTACAGAAAATAATCCGAAAAGCTGCCATTGAAGCAGATATTCCGCTTCGGGAAGGCACTTACCTGCAGTTATCAGGACCGAATTTTGAAACACCACAGGAGATTTCCATGTGTCGTGTACTGGGGGCAGATGCGGTAGGCATGAGTACAGCCTGTGAAGCCATTGCAGCAAATCATATGGGGATGAAAATCTGCGGTATTTCCTGTATTTCAAATCTCGCGGCAGGAATTTCACCATTTTCACTGACACACCGTGAAGTTCAGGAGACAGCAGATCGTGTTGCACCATTGTTTAAAAAGCTGGTGACCGATTCTATTACCGGTATGAAAACATTTCTGTAAGAAAATGGTATAGCGAGGGAGGCAGCTATAGAAATTAAATATAAGAGGCAGATATCTATCAGGAGAAGGTAGAAGATAAGGAGGGGATTGCGTATGAATATACGTTTTTACAATGCCAGAATCTTAGCGCCGTCAGAGGGACATTCTTTTCAGGTGATAACCGGGGAATTGTGGGTAAAGAAGGATGAGATTATCTATATCGGGGATGGCCTTGATACGGAACGTGTTTTTGAAAAAGAGCCGGCAGGAATGATTCTTTGGGACAGGGAAATTGACGCAGAGAAAAACCTGCTGCTGCCGGGATTTAAAAATGCCCATACCCATACGGCTATGACATTTTTACGTTCCTATGCGGATGACCTGCCATTACAGGACTGGCTGACAAAGCAGGTATTTCCGAAAGAGGCACTGCTTACGGCAGATGATATATACTGGCTCAGCATACTAGGCATCATGGAATATCTGACCAGTGGCATCACTTCAAATTTTGATATGTATTTCTTTCCGGAGACGATTGCAAAGGCTTCCATAGACTGTGGATTCCGGACCATGCAGGTCAGCAGCTTCAATGATTTTACAAGCTCCATTGAAGAGATGGAAGAAATTTATCATAAAGTCAATGAAATGAGTGACTTAACCGGTTATGTGCCGGGATTTCATGCGGAATATACCACCTCAAAAGAGCACTTAAAACAGGTGGCAGCATTATCCGAAAAGCTGCATGCACCGGTATATTTCCATAATTCCGAGACTGCACTTGAAGTAGAACAGTGTAAGGAGCGTTATGGAATGACACCGACCCGACTGATGGAAGAGCTTGGAATGTTTCAATATGGCGGCGGTGGTTATCACTGTGTATATTTTGAAGATGAGGATTTTGAAATTTTTCGAAAGAGAAATCTTACGGCAGTAACGAATCCTGCATCGAATCTGAAGCTGGCAAGCGGAATCGCACCGATTGACCGCTTTATAAAAGAGGGAATTAATCTTGCTATCGGAACAGATGGCCCGGCAAGTAACAACTGCCTTGATATGTTCCGGGAAATGTTTTTAACTACCGGTCTGGCAAAGGTCAGAGAAAAGGATGCAGCCTGTGTTGGTGCGGAAGAAGTACTTTATATGGCAACGACAGGAGGAGCTGCAGCCATGGGATTAAATGAATGCGATAGTCTGGCAGAGGGAAAGAAAGCAGATTTAATCATGCTTGATTTAAAACAGCCGAATATGCAGCCGGAAAATAATCTCGTCAGGAATATTGTATACAGCGGAAGCAAACAGAATGTAAAGCTTACCATGGTAAATGGACAAATTCTTTATGAAGATAACACATTTCAGATTGGATTTGAACCGGAAGAAATATACCGGAAAGCAAATGAAATTATTGGCAGAATGAAATGAGAGGAACGATATGAAAGTAATATTTGTGCATCATAGCTGTTTTGTGGTGGAAATGGAAGATGTGGTTTTGATATTTGATTATTTTGAAGGAAACCGTGTAACCGGTTATACTTTTACCGGAGTGCTTCCGGTATTTGACAAAGACAAATCCATTTATTTCTTTGCAAGCCATAAGCATCAGGACCACTTTGATATGAATATTTTAAAACTGGCAGAGGATTATGAAGACATTCATTTTATTTTGTCAAAAGATACAAAAATGAGTCCGAATTTTATGAAAAAACACGGTATTCCGGAGCGGGCAAAGAAATGTATCGAATATGTTATTCCGGATAAGAAATATGAAATCGGAAAAGTGAAGGTAAAAACCCTTCGTTCCACGGATGCCGGTGTGGCGTTTCTGGTAAAGACCTGTGGCAAGACCATTTATCATGCAGGAGACCTTCATAACTGGAAGATGGAGCATGTGGGAGAGCTGATTAATGGCAAGATGGAGCGGGACTATAGACACCAGATACGCAAGTTAGAAGGTGAGCATATTAATGTGGCATTTGTGGTTTTAGACCCGAGACTTGGTGCGTATACTGACCTTGGTTTGGCTTATTTTATGAAAAATGTGGAAGCTGATTATGTATTCCCGATGCATATGTGGCAGGATTATTCTGCCATTGAAAAATACAAGCAAAAATGTGATAATCATTTGTATACGGACCGAATCATGGATATCGAAAAAGAAAATCAGGTATTTGATATGGACAATCTCAAATGAAATTCTTGAATTATGCCATTAATTGGTCTATACTTAATACGTTTCCTGCTTAGGGGAAGGAAACAATTTCGTTACACGGGAAATCGGTAAAAAGTGGTTCCCGTAGTTAAAATCAGGAGGAAGAATGTATGGATAAATTTCTCGCATTTGGAGGCAGTTTTTTACAGTATGTAGTTATTTTTGTGATTCTGGTTGCAATTGCAGTTCTCGGTGTGTTTACAGGTATTGCACTGCGGAAACGGAAAGATGCAAAGGAACTGGCATTACATGAAGATAAAAAGGAAGAAAAATAGTTTTTTGGAGGAATTATTGTGAAGAAATACGGAGTAAATGACTTAAGAAGAATGTATCTTGAATTCTTTGAGAGCAAAGGACATCTGGCAATGAAGAGCTTTTCTTTAGTACCACATAATGATAACAGTCTTCTGCTTATCAATGCTGGTATGGCTCCATTAAAGCCATATTTTACAGGACAGGAGATTCCGCCGAGAAGAAGAGTGACAACCTGTCAGAAATGTATTCGTACCGGAGATATTGAAAATGTAGGTAAGACAGCAAGACATCTTACCTTCTTTGAGATGCTTGGAAACTTCTCTTTTGGTGATTATTTCAAACATGAAGCAATTGCATGGTCATGGGAATTCTTAACAAAAGTGTTAGAGCTTGACCCGGAGCGTCTGTATCCATCTATTTATGGAGAAGACGAAGAAGCATTTGAAATCTGGACTAAAGAAGTCGGTGTTCCGGCAGAGAAAATTACCAGATTCTATCGTGACCCGGAAACCGGAGAATGTGATAACTTCTGGGAGCATGGTGCAGGACCTTGCGGACCATGTTCTGAAATCTATTATGACCGTGGAGAAAAATATGGCTGTGGAAGTCCTGACTGTAAAGTAGGATGTGAGTGCGACCGTTTCATGGAAGTATGGAACAACGTATTTACACAGTTCGAAGGAGATGGCAAAGGTGGTTATACCGAGCTTTCCCAGAAAAATATTGATACCGGAATGGGATTAGAGCGTCTGGCAGTTGTTATGCAGGATGTAGATTCCGTATTTGATATTGATACTATGAAAGCAATCCGTGATAAGATTTGTGAATTATCAGGAAAGTCTTATCAGCAGGATGCATTAGATGATGTTTCTATCCGTCTGATTACAGACCATATCCGGTCTGTAACCTTTATGGTATCTGACGGAATTATGCCAAGTAACGAGGGAAGAGGTTATGTTTTAAGAAGACTGATTCGGCGCGCTGCAAGACATGGCAGATTACTTGGAATTGACGGACTGTTCTTAGCAAAACTCAGTGATACTGTTATTCATGAGAGCAAGGATGGTTATCCGGAATTAGAAGAGAAGAAAGATTTCATCTTCAAGGTATTATCCCAGGAAGAAGAAAAATTCAATAAAACAATTGATCAGGGACTTGCTATCTTAGCAGAGATGCAGGACAAGCTGGAAAAAGAAGGAAAGAAAGAATTATCCGGAGCGGATGCTTTCAAGCTTTACGATACTTACGGATTCCCTCTTGACCTGACCCAGGAAATCTTAGAAGAAAAAGGATTTACCATTGATGAAGCCGGATTTAAGGCTGCAATGGAAGAACAGAGAGAGAAAGCAAGAAAAGCAAGAAAAGTAACCAACTACATGGGTGCAGATGTTACCGTATATGAATCCATCGACCCAGGTATTACAACTGAATTTGTCGGATATGAGAACAATACTTATACTTCCAGGATTACAGTAATGACTACCGAGACTGAAATCACAGAAGCTTTATCCGATGGTGAGATTGGAACTATTTTCGTAGAGAAGACTCCATTCTATGCAACCATGGGTGGACAGGTAGCAGATACCGGTGTTATCAGCAGCAAGGACGGAAGCTTTGTCTTTGAAGTAGAAGATACCGTAAAGATGCTTGGCGGCAAAGTCGGACATATTGGTAAAGTTACCAAGGGAATGATTAAGACCGGTGATGAAGTAGAACTTTCCATTGATGCAGACAGAAGACTTGCAATCGGAAAGAACCACAGTGCAACACATCTTCTTCAGGAAGCTTTAAGAGAAGTACTTGGTACCCATGTACAGCAGTCCGGTTCTTATGTAGACGAGCACAGATTAAGATTTGACTTTACACATTTCTCAGCAATGACAGCAGATGAGATTACCAAAGTGGAAGACATTGTAAACCAGAAAATTGCAGAAGCACTTCCTGTTATAACAGAAGTAATGTCTTTAGAGGATGCAAAGAAGACCGGTGCAATGGCATTATTTGGTGAGAAATACGGTGATACCGTCCGTGTTGTAAAAATGGGAGATTTTTCTACCGAGCTTTGCGGTGGTACCCATGTAAGCAATACAAGTGCAGTCCAGGCATTTAAGATTGTTTCCGAGGCTGGAATCCAGGCTGGTGTCAGAAGAATTGAAGCCCTGACATCCAAAGGTGTATTTGAATATTATGACCAGTTAGAAGAAATCTTAAAAGAGGCTGCAAAATTATTAAAAGCGACACCTGCAAATCTTGTTGAGCGTGTAAATCATGTATTAGGCGAAGTAAAAGCATTACAGTCTGAAAATGAATCCTTAAAGAGCAAAGCGGCAAAGGATGCATTAGGCGATGTTATGAATCAGGTGGAGGAAGTAGCTGGTGTGAAACTTTTAGCAACCAGCGTTTCCGGTGTAGATATGAATGGTTTAAGAGACTTAGGAGACCAGCTCAAAGAGAAGCTTGGCGAAGGTGTTATCGTATTAGCTTCTGATTGTGATGGCAAAGTAAATCTTGTTGCAATGGCAACTGAGGAAGCAATGGGCAAGGGTGCACATGCCGGTAACCTCATCAAGGGAATTGTTGCGAAGGTTGGCGGAGGCGGCGGTGGCCGTCCAAATATGGCTCAGGCTGGTGGTAAGAATCCGGCTGGCATCAAAGATGCTTTGACAGAAGCAAAGACTGTTCTTGCACAGCAGTTAGCATAAAATATACTGAATTAAAAATATTTTCCGGAAAATTGGAAAAACAGCAAAAAAACGGTTGACGTACGGGAAAATTATGCTATAATCTTTGGTAGTGCAATAAAATTACCCAAACAGTTGAATATGCACAATACGCAACTGGAGGGAGGTTAGGTGTGAGACAATGTCAAATGTAATCGTAAAAGAAAACGAGACGTTAGATAGCGCTTTACGCAGATTCAAAAGAAACTGTGCGAAAGCTGGTATCCAGCAGGAAATCCGTAAAAGAGAGCATTACGAGAAACCAAGTGTTAAACGTAAGAAAAAGTCGGAAGCTGCAAGAAAACGTAAGTACAACTAATAAGATAGAAAGCTGTCACATTTGTGGCAGCTTTCACTTTTTTACTTTACAGGAAATTGCTTTCCTGTAAAGTAAAAAACGCTCCGCGAGG
>OLIW01002240.1_pt1 | contig 14859 bp, 20 predicted proteins | sample 1601321 | NCBI WGS metagenome assembly OLIW01 (sample SAMEA2452114, study PRJEB22498) | human gut metagenome | reverse complement strand
GTTACTGAAGGCTGCGCCGAACCGCGGCAGTCATGCCTTAAAGCTATCATGCCCGCCGCCATATTGGCTATCATCATGGGAACGAAAAGGGAGGAAACCCTTCTGGGACCTCTTTCCAAAAGCTTTGTATGCTCTTTTTCAAAAGTGCCTATCCCGCCTATGCCCGTACCAAACTGCACGGCAAAGCGTTCAGGCTCTACTTTCCCTTCAATTTCGCTTTCCTCTACCGCCTGCTGCGCCGCGGCGACCGCAAACTGCGCATAGCGGTCGGTACGCAGAATATCGTTGACTTCAAGATAGTCCTTGGGCTCAAAATTTTTAACTTCCGCGCCCAATTTGGCCTTATAATTGGCCGTATCAAACAAGGTTATGGGAGCGATGCCGTTTTTTCCCGATATTAAGCTTTCCCAGGTTTCTTTTACATTATTACCTACGGGGGTAACCGCCCCCATGCCGGTAACAACCGCTCTTCTATTCATAAATAAATTCTCCTTACATGGCTATGCCGCCGTCTACGCGCAGCACTTCGCCCGTTACATATTCAGCTGTCGCAAGGTACCCCGCCGCCTCGGCCACATCCTCAGCCCGGCCCATCCGGCCCAGCGGAATCATTTTTATTAAAGGATTATCCGTCTGGTTCTGAGTCATATCAGTAGCTATAAAACCGGGAGCGATAGCGTTGCAGCGCACTCCCTTGGGAGCCAGCTCCTTGGCAATGGTCTTGGTCAGGCCAATAATTCCCGCCTTGGAAGCCGCATAATTGCACTGTCCGGCATTTCCCATAATGCCTGCAACCGAGGCAATATTTATAATACAGCCTTCACGATTGCGTATAAACAGCCCCGCCGTATGCCTTATCATATTAAAAGCGCCCTTAAGGTTTACAGCTATAACCTTATCAAAATCCTCTTCCTTCATCATGGCAATCAGGCCGTCCCTTGTAATGCCCGCATTATTTACCAGAATATGCACGGTGCCAAAATCCTCTTTAATCTTTGCGACAGTCTCTTTTACCTCTTCAAAATTTGAAACGTCGCATGCATAGCTGTCAGCCTTCACATTATATTCATCCCGGCATTTGCTGCATACCCCCTGGCTGAGGGCTGGGGAGCCTATATCAATAATTGCGATATCCGCTCCCATAGAGGCCAATTTATAAGCTATTTTCTCGCCCAGGCCGCGGGAGCCGCCGGTAATGACGGCAGTTTTTCCTTTAAGCATCATTCTACCTCCGCAAAATATTCGTTTAATGAATACGCTTTTACCTGCGCATCAATTTTCTTTATCATGTTAGTCAGAGTCCTGCCGGGGCCTATTTCAATAAAAGTATCTATCCCGTCCGCTATCATATTGCGTATCAGGCTTTCCCATTTAACCGGGCTGCATATCTGCCTGGACAGCAATTCGGCTGCGTTCTGAGAATACCTAAGCGCCGTCATATCCGAATAAAGAGGAATGCTCATATCCTTTATATCAGCTTTTTGCAGCTCTTTATAAAAATCCTCGGCCGCCGATTTCATGAAGGGAGAATGAAACGCGCCCTTGACCTTAATGGGAATGGCCCGCCCGCCGGCCTCCTTAACTTCATTGCACAATGCCGGCATTTCCTGAGAAAGGCCTGAAACTGAAATCTGGCCGGGACAGTTATAATTGACCGGATATACGTTCTGATGCCCGGCGCACAGTTCCTCCACTTTTTCGGGGGGCAGTTTAACCACGGCATACATTGAGGTGTCGAATTTTTCCGCCTCCCGCTGCATAAGCTCTCCGCGCCTGCAAACCAGCTTAAAGCCGGTTTCATCGTCAAAAATCCCGCATACCGCCGCGGCCGTTACTTCGCCCAGAGAAAAGCCGGCGGCAGCTGCCGGCGTTATGCCCATATCAATAAGAGCCCTGGCCGCCGCCAGTTCCATGGCAAAAAGGCAGGGCTGAGTGTTGGCTGTCTCTGTTAATTCCTCCTGCGAACCCTCAAAGCATTGGCGGGAAGTGCCCGGACGGATACCGTCGCACATTTTAAAAACCTGCGCAGCGGCGGGATATTTTTCAAAAAGTTCTTTTCCCATGCCGGGATGCTGGTCGCCCTGACCTGAAAAAACAAACGCTATTCTACCCATGACGACGCCCTCAGGAGGATAGGCTCTGCTTCCTCCACAACTTCCCTTATAATTTCCCGCGCAGGCTGCTCTTTTTTAACCATAGCCGCAATTTGGCCGGCCAGAAAACAGCCTTTTTCGGTATCTCCATCTTTTACGGCGCGGCGCAGCGCGCCTACGGCCAGAGCTTCTAATTCGTCATCAGGCATGCCGCCGTATTCAGCCGCAGAATAATCCCGCGCAAACTGGGTGCGCAGACTGCGAACCGGATGTCCCAGGCGCTTGCCTGTTACCATAGTGCAGAGGTCATTAGCCTTAAGAATCTTTTCCTTATATACCGGATTGATATTGCATTCACAGGCGCTTAAAAAGCGTGTTCCCATCTGAACGCCGCACGCGCCCAGCATCAAAGCCGCCGCAAAGCCTCTGCCGTCTGCTATGCCGCCGGCAGCTATAACCTGCAGCGTCGTAGCGTCGCAGACCTGCGGAACCAGCACCATTGTGGTCAGCTCTCCGACATGGCCGCCGCTCTCTCCTCCCTCGGCTATTACCGCCGAAGCGCCCAGCCGGGTCATTAATTTAGCCATTGCGACCGAAGCCACAACCGGGATTACCTTTATCCCCGCCTCCAGCCAGGCCTTCATATATTTTGAGGGATTGCCGGCGCCAGTGGTTACAACCTCCACCTTTTCCTCAACAACCACCCTGGCCACCTCGTCCGCATACGGGCTCATAAGCATAATATTGACGCCCACAGGCTTAGAGGTCTTTTTCTTGGCCTCTTTTATCTGCCCCCGTACATATTCGCCGTCGGCGTTTCCCGCGGCAATAATGCCCAGGCCGCCGCCCTCCGAAACCGCCGCCGCCAAATTTCCGTCGGCAATCCAGGCCATGCCGCCCTGCAATACCGGATATTCAATGCCCAGCAAATCGCAAATTCTTGATTTAATCATATCTCTCAGCCCTGCTTGCTCTGAATGAATTTATCCAGGTCGTCTACTGTTTCCACCTTCTGGTCCAGTTCTATCTCAATGCCTATTTCATCTTCAAGGCTCATAAGCAGTTCTACGGTATCAAGTGAATCAATGCCCAGATCGGAAAACTTGCTTTCGGGCTTTATATCCGCGATATCGCAACCGGTACGCTCTGAAATAATTTTAGCTATCTTGTCAAAATACATAATAAACATCCTCCAATCAATTTTTAAGCGCTTTACGCCTTTTATCGGCTTGTATTATATACATGTCCTGTTCCCGAAAAATACCCTCCGAGTTCCTCAAGCGTTCCAAAAATTATTCTGTAATACACCCGGTCTGTTTTTATACTCTCTGTTTCCCGCTGAATAGGACTCAACTCCGGCAGGCTGTTCCGCTTAATTTAAAAAATTTTCTCCGCACGAAAAAAGCCGCCTTGAAGAATAGGCGGCGGATCGGGCTTTCCCGCCCTGCTAAAACCGCAATTCCTTTGGCTTATTCTTTAAATCATGCCGAAAAACGTCTCCTACATGTGCAAATAAAGATAACAAAAAACACATAAGCAAAAGAAGCCGTATGGAGGTTCATACAACTGATATAAAAAGAAAGACCGGCTCGCGCCGATAAAATTAATAAAGATCTTTAAAAGCGCCGCACTGCTCTTTTTCTGCCCGCTGTCCTTTCAGGCTGTCTGAAATAAAATTAAAACCGCCGGAATCTTTCGGCATATTTGCTGTAATTTCAGTACATTCTAAAATAAAAATCGAAATATATTTGCTGTAATTTCAATAGGCTCTAAAATAAAAATCGAAATATATTTGCTGTAATCCCAGCGCTTAAAATAAAAAACGCGCGGCCAGACTGCCGCTAAACCTGAAATGTAATATTTTTTAGGCGTTCAGCCGCATTTTGTTCCACTCCGCAGGTGCTGAGGGAAAAACTCCTTATAGGCGAAGAACCGCTTTATAAGCGGTTTTCCAATAGCACTTGGCGGTATTGGCGGGGATAGAGTGCAGTCCGGAAATTTTTGATTTCCGAGCTCATTCCCGACTAAAAGCATTCCTTCTTGGACACGCCCAACCACGCGTTAAACGCGTGGTATATGCAAGCCCAAAAAGGACAGACATATAACTGCAAGGGTATTTAAGCATACAGAGCGGCCAGCCGCATTATTTTTACATGCCGTCCAGGCGCATTTAGGGGGTATAAATCGATGCCTTTTGGGCTGTGCAGCCCAGTCCTAAAAAATTTGCCTATTTTTAAGATAGGCTGTTAAGACGCGGCACACGCCTGTTAAAAATAACTAAAAATTCAAAAATCCGCGGGCTGAAGCTGCAAGGTTAAAAATCGGCCGCCTCCCTGCGGGGCTTTTGCACAATGCAAAAATATTGCATTGTATATTTCTTCGCAGATATGGAATCTGCTTTGCAGTCCGTCCTGCCGCTAAGGCAAAGCTGGGCTTTTTCAGGCGGGCATTTGTATCAGCAGATACGGAGAAGAGTCAGCGTCATTCAGCAGAGCTTCGGCCGACCGCAGATTGCTGTTCAGCACGTCTATATTGTGCAAAGAAGTTTCGTTAAGAGATATTCCACTGCAGATTTCCCCCAGCATATCCGCAATTCTTTCCATATATTCAGCTTCCTGCCGTGTAATTGTCCCATCGGCAAAAAGGCCCTGAGTATGGCAGAGAGAAGTAGCTCCGCCGTCAATAAAGGTAGCGCCAATCTCAAGAAAAAGCGACTGGGCATTACCGTATATGCTGCCGTTCGTTCTGCATAATGAACTTAAATTATTAAAATAAATATATATGCGCCAGAAGTCCTCCTGAGAATAATTTCCGCTTTTTACCGTAGACTGCAAATAATTCTGAGCATCCGATGCCTCGCGTGAAATAGCAGTCACAGATGAACGCTGGCTTTCATTCTTATATGAATAAAAATTAACGCTGCTATAAACGCTGTAAAAAATTGCAATAACCAGAAGCAGGCACAGGGGTGAAATCAAAGCCTCTTTTATCCTTTGCGCCACATATTTTCTAACTTGTTTCTTCATTAAGCATAACCTTCCCGTTAAATTATAGCATATAAAACGCTTAGAGCTTACAGCGCCATAAAAATAGCTAATATGGCTCAGATTCCATAAGCCGGATTTAGAGCTCCCCTAATGCACGGCATCCCCGCGCCTAAGGCCAGGGGCCGAAAACCCTTTTAGGAGGGCGGCAAAATCAATAAGTAGGGCGAGGATTCTGAAAAATTAAACAGCAGATCAGCAGCCGCCAAATTCATATTTAAAGCTTCCAGATTTACAGTAGAATTTTCCTCGTCAAATACATTTATAAATATTCCGTCCAAAAGTTCAGAAATTCCCCTCATATATTCTGCTTCGTTATCTTCAATTTTCCCATCTGCATAAATTCCGGGGGACTCTTCGTCAATAAAGGTATAGCCAATATCCTGGAAAAGATCATCTGCACTTGAATCTATTTTGGAGTTAGATGCGGATAACGAACTTAAATTATCAAAATATGAGTAAATACGCCACATATCCTCCCAGGAATATTCTTCTTTTTCCAGCATATCCGCTATATCCTGCTGGGCGGCCGATACTTGGCCCGCCATTTCCTTTGCCAATGAATAGGGATGTTCGTCTTCATACTCAAAGGAATTATATATAACTCTGCAATAAATGGAATATGAGACAAATATGACCAAAAGCACGCATACAGCGGGAAATATATATCTTTTCATCATGCATACCTCCCTTTGGGATTATAGCATAAAAACGCCCCGGCTACAAGCTTCAAAACCTATACTCCCTATAAAGGGAATATTGAGAAAAAATAAAGCGCAGCCGGAGCTGAATTCGGGCTGAGATACTTTAAAACACAAATACTACAAGAACCGCAAGGGCGCCCGATAAATATTTGGTTAACTTGGCTGTCGCCTCAATATATTCTTCAGTATATTTATACCGCCACAGCGAGTGAAGTTTGTTCGGGCAGAAATTTTCGCAGAAACAAAATATAAGGCACAGCAGCGCTAACAGCAAATACCAAATGCTTATATCAGGCAGCCTCAGAATAATTCCAACAATGCATAAAATAATACACAATGCAAGAAATTTAGCATGCTTTAAAAGGTATAAAAGTAAATATTTATTAAAAACATATTTTTCGTTTTCTTCATCGGTAACAGGCTCGTCAGTTATGTTCTGGCCGCATGCCGGACATTCAAAATTTGCCTCCAGCCTCATATGGCATTTAGGGCAAGTTTTCATTGCTCCGCCTCCTTATATAAAATACTTTTTTCTGTTCTTCTGTATATTCCTCAACAGGCATGCAATGTGAAAATCAGGTATGCCTAAATCAGGCGGGCGCTTTAATCAATAAATAAGGAGAGGACGCATTATCGTTGAGCCACATTTCAAATAATTGCAGCCTGCTGTTTAACCCCTTGATGGCAGAAGAACCTTCCAGGCTATATCCACCCACAAAAGCTTTATCCATCATCTCTAAAATCCTTCGCATATATTCCTCTTCGTCTTGAGTAATTGCCTCATCCTTATAAAGCCCCTGCACAAAGCAGAGAGGGGTTGTGCAGTCATCAATAAAGGTGGTTCCAACCTCCACAAAAAATGACTGAGCGTTTTGATATATATCGCTGTTTGTCCGGCATAATGAACTTAAATTATTAAAATGCGAGTATACGCGCCACATATTATACTGAGAATAATTTTTATCTTTTAAGATGGACTGCAAATAATCTTTAGTGGCCGATGCTTCGCGCGAAATAGCCATTACTAATGAATCCTGACATTTTTCCCTATAAGAATAAAACTTAACGCTAAAAAAAATATTATAAAAAATTGAAATAACTAAAATCAGGATTAAGGCAGGCACAACATATTCTGTTAATATTCTTTGCATTATATATCGTTTAACTTGTTTTTTCATCGGGCACAACCATCCCTTTCAATACGGCATATAAAAAGCGCTTCGGCTAAAACTGCTGAATAATATATAACTAAAACGTGTTTTTACGCTGTTATTGGTCAAGGATCATAGCGAATCAATAGATAAGGCGAATTTTCAGGGTCTTTCAAAAGCCTATCAACAGCACGCAAATTATCATTTAAAGTATTGATATCATAAGCGCCGTTTTTTTCATTGTATACATTTTCAACCGTCTTATTAAGAATATCTACCAGCCTATTCATATATTGCACTTCGTTATCAGTAATCATTTTATCTTCATATATTCCCCTTGTAGAACATGGACTAGTAGAGCCGTTGCCTATAAACGTAGCGCCGATATAATGAAAATAAGATTCAGCCGAATTATTTATACCATAGCCCGAACCTGCCAATATGCTTAAACTGTCAAAATTCGCGCAAACATATTTCATATCATCCATTGTACCCTCTCCCCGTTCAATAAGCTCCAGCAAGCTCTCCTGGGTATCTGATACCTTGATAAAGATTTCTGAAATTAACGAATCTATATATTGCCTCTTATATAAATTAGATATAACATTACTATAAATAAAATACGAAACAGAGACAGCTAAAAGCAAGCATACTACAGGCACGGCATATTTTTTCATCCCGCATACCTCCCATTTAATTATAACACGGATAACGCCAGCGTACAAGGGATAATGCGCAAATGGCTGAAGCTGCGCCCCTGTTGTTTTCCCGCCATGCGCGCCCGGCGCATGCCGTTTTAAGCGCTTTACAGGGGCGCAAACCAGCATATGTTCAGCCATGCGCCTCCAGCCACGGGAAACTTTCCCGTTTTCAGGGCATGCAAGCAAGGCGCACCCAGGAGTACGCCGGCTGAATATAATACAGAAAGCAGGCAGATTGCCCGAATAAAGCATATTATCCCTTATACGCCGGCGCTCCTGGCAAAATTCAATCTATGCTCAGACATAATCTTGAGCATACGCTCCAGCCCCATGCCAAAACCCGCTCCAGCCGTCTTTACATCCCCCATCCGGCCGGTAAGCCCGTCATATCTGCCTCCTCCGCAAACCGCAAGGCTTTTGTTCTGCGCATTCGTATATATAATCTCAAAGACAGTCTTGCTGTAATGATCCGGTCCGCGCACTATCATTGGGTCTATCTTATAATTAATTCCCAGTTGGTCTAAAGTCAGCTTAAGATTATTAAAATGCTCCTCGCATTCAGGACAGAGATAATCCAATATAACCGGCACATCCTTAAGCTCTTCGCGGCAGGAAGGCACTTTCGTCTTATTTTATAAGATTGCCGATAATTACCGAAACAATGCCGCCGGCCAGCGCCGCGATAATAGCCGTAATAATCTGCTGTATGCGCATTTTAGGAACAGCCTCCATCTCTTCCAGCCTTTTTTCATGTCTGTTCAGATGTTCATTCGTATGCTTTAATTCGTTGGCAAGGGTAACTAGGGTTTCGTTCATTGTGCGGATCTCCGCCTGCACGGCTTTAAGCTCAAAAATCTCTTTTTCCATCGCCTCAAGTTTTTGCTCATGCTCTGCTAAAACAATTTGCACCTCTTCCATGGCGCCCCCCTCCTTTCGTATTATAATTTCGCAGCTGCGACGGCAATAATACCCCCTAACATTGACAGCGGCCGTCAGGTTTAAAACTATTGTTCGCTGGCTTTGCATACGACCTGATAATGCAATCCAGCAATTTAATTTCACTGTCAGCAAGTCTGTTTTCTGCGATTTTGCGCAGTCTTGCCAGCAGCTTAAGTTCTTCCGGCGTCATATACATCCGATCCATTGCATAATCACCAATAACATAAATACCGCCCCCGTACTTCCCTGATTTAGTATCTATCGGCATAACAAAGCTCAGCTCAAATATGTCCCGCCTGACAGTTCTTTCGGAAACGCCGAACTTTTCTGCCAGAACCGATACGGTAGTATGTCTTTCCCGGCACAAGAATCTCATTATGCCCAGCAATCGTTCGGCGCTCCTCAAAAACTTTTCTCCTTTCCCGAAAATGTTTAATAAAAGCTCTGCAAATATCCTAGCCTATAGCGCAAGCGCATCACCAACGTGCTTAAGCCGCTATGCGGTCAAATGAAGTATAGAACCCTGTTAATAAAAAAAGCATGGCAAATAGCTTTACAGCTACTTGTCATGCTCGAATGTCAACGCATCGTGCTATGTACGAAGCCGCTTATATCTTTAATCCATCCTGTTTGAGCTGGCCATATTATGTACAGCGAATATCCCCGTGAATTTTAACCGCTAATTGGCTCTTGCAGTTATTGCATTTAATAACTATATCCGCTTTTTGCTCATTGCTTTGCGTGAGCTTGGCTATTTGTGGATTCCTGTCTGAATCCAAAACTCTTTTATTGCATACCGGACAATAGATTTTAGTCATGGCTGTTCCCTCCCGTTTTTTGTTTTCGCTTGTAAGCATTATTGCGAACACACTGCCGAAAAATACGGCGGTTCCCCGCCTTGTGCAAGCTATCCTCATTCACAAGTTATATACGGCCTTGTAAAAACCCCAAATTTTTCAGCCGAAGCTTCGCGGCTTTACAGGAAACCTGAAAAGTTTTGGAAAGTTCTGAAGCCACGCAGGAAATCATAACGCGCTCCTCAGGTATATCTGTATTAAAGCATTTTTTATCGTAAATGCCATGCTTCTTAAAGCTGTCCGCAGCCGCTATGATAAAAATATTTCTGGGCATCAATAAGGCCGCCGCTAACGAATCCGCCTGCCATTCCAGCCATTCCATCCGGCCCCTTGGATTGATTCGCTCTAATTCAACTTGACGGCAGGCAATATAATTAAGCCGTGTTCCCCGCCCTTTATGGGTGCTGTTAAAATACTCCTTATGCAGTATAAAATGCGCGCCTTCGTGCATTTCGGTAAATCTCCGTCTCGTCAGGCTCGCCCGGCCTGCCAGATTTGGGTTTATCAAAACAGTGCCGTATGTTTCTTCCAATACAACAGGGCGGAGCATATCGTCATATGACGGGATTTCGGCATAATCATCCATAACGGTCAACCCTAAAATTTCAGAGTCAACTGTACCTATATATTTGCGTTTTACAGTCAAGCCAAGATAATTTTCCAATAAATCCACAGTATCCAGCGGAATGGCATTCAATAGATTTTTCGGAGAATATTCTGTTAGAACCGCCGCAGATATATCGTCAATATCCTGTTTGGACAGTATATACATACCATTGTTTTTTTGTCTGTAATTAAGCTGCACAAGCGTTACCCCGCAAAGATGTCTTAAGACTTTTTCTCTTTGATAATTTTAACAAGTTCCAGCCAATCCTGGTCGGTGAAATTTCTGTCCCTGGCCGTTCTGAGAGCCATGCGCGCGGACGGAAGCGCATCAATATAAGTGTTAATATCACTGTGACGCCCATTTTGACTTACGCCCGCTAAATCATAAAAGCTGTTCAGTTCATCAGGGTCGGTAATTTTTAAAGCTTTTGCAAATCTGTCCAAAAACCGTTCGGGCGCCTTGCGGTTGCCGTTCTCAATATCGCATAAATAAGCAGGAGATATTTCTATCTCAGCAGCAAGCCCTCTCATGGTTTTGCCTAATTGTTCGCGCCTTTGCTTGACATACTCTCCAAAAGGCAGACTGGAATTTTTCATTATTTTACTCTCCGTTTTAATAAGCTGGAAGCCGGGCCGCATAATAAATTAATCCCGTCCGAACCAGCATTTTGTATGCATATTCGCTTATTTGCGAACATAATATCAGGAACACGCCGCCTTGTCAAGTGTTTTTTCTTTATAATTGGGGCAAAGTCCTTTAATTTATATTTGTATCAGTATGCAGAGTTTTATTCTTTTCGCGTATATTCTAATTAAATTCACTCTTTATACAATATTCTCAGGACAGAACCAAATGGGTATTGCATTAACGGTTTAAATAATATATACTTAATAAATATGGGGGTTGATATAATGAAAAAACTATTTGCGTTTGTTCTTACTGTACTTCTCGTTCTTCCCTTCAGCGCCTGCGGCAATGACAGCTTAAAAGCAAATCCCTTATCTGAATTCCTGTATATCATTAATGATAATGGACAAGCGCTGATTAAAGAATACATCGGAGATTCCAAGACCGTCATAATCCCCGAAGAGATTGACGGGAATCCGGTTATGGCAATACAGATCGGCGCTTTTACAAGAAAAAATGTCGAAAAGGTCGTAATGCCCTCCCAAATGTTAAATATCCAGCCGATGGCCTTTTCCTTCTGCTATGATTTAGAAGAGGTCATATTTAACGACAGCCTCTCTTACATTCAGGATCGGGCATTTTACCGGTGCACGGCTCTGGAGGAAATCCGGCTTCCCGAAGGCCTGACATTTTTAGGAGAAAATGCTTTTATGTACTGCCGGTCGCTCAAAAAAGTATATATTACAAAGAATATTGATACATGGTACGGCAGTGTATTTTACGGCTGTCCCCTAACCAGCGTTATTTTTGAAAACGGAATAAAAAAGATAGGCTCCTACGCCTCTTTCTGCCCCATAAGCAAATTAAAAAATGTTGTAATACCGCCAAGCGTTGATACCATTGTTGATTACAGCTTTAACAGCGGCTTAGAAAGCGTTACCTTTTTAGGCGACGCTCCCCAAGATGTTGACTTCCCCTTTGACGAGAATACTATTATTTACTATAGAAAAAACGCTTCCGGCTGGGAGGATACTCCTTTAAGAGAAAAATACACATTAATTGAATTTAATCTCTTCTAAGCAAGGTATCTTAAAAATGCAGCCTGGATAACAGCCGAACTGGAATCTTATGTAATGGAAAAAGAGACTTTATCTTTATTCAAAATAAAAAAAGACTTGATGAATATGGTGACAGCAGACATCAAAGCATTGGCTTTAATAAGCGTTATTTGTCTGCCTTTCATTGCGCTTATGCTTATAATATATATTAATTTTGTCCATGGTGACAACATTATTGGCGATATAATTATTATTACGCTGGTCTCTCTTCTGTCCGGCGTTATATTATTGTATGCGGTTTTCATTATTATACAAACAATACTAATCAAAATGGGTAAATTCACGCTGGAGACAGATGAATTAATAGGAAAGGAAGAAGAAACCCCCAGATTTGTAGGGGCGATGCATTATAAACCCTATAGATTATATTTTAAACGCAATGAAACCTTCGAAATTCCTTTTATAAAAAGTTACAGATGGTCCCGATTGTACGCAATGCGAGCAAAAGAGCTTTTTATAACTTCAGATGTCGGAGATACTTTTCTATTGGTAATATTGAACAGGGAAATAGAGCTGGTATATAATTATAAATATTTTGAGCCTTCCTCCGCTCTGCTTTGACCAGGTACGCTTTAACAGCTTCTGCATAGGAAAGCGGCTTTAGATTACAGTGGTATAGCATATGCTGGATGCTGAATTTACCTGTTTTCGTCTTTAGTCAAATATAATTTAAACGCTAATAGAGGGAACATTTAATGGAAAAAGAGACATTAACGCTATATAAAATCAAAAAGGATTTAAATGGGAAAATTTTTCAAAGGTGCATTGCGTTTATTTGTGAGTTCCTAACGATAGGCCTCGTATGCTGGATGATACATATGATGACTATCTCTGACTCAACCCCTCTGCTGGATATAATATTTGCCGTCCTTATGCTGTCTGTTTTTGCTTGTGCCGCCATTGCTGAGACTATAGGCACTGTCAGATTTATAATATATGCCATAAAAAAAGTACGCATTGAAACTGATGTATTAATAAGCAAGGAGGATAAGCCCAACAGATTACTGCTGTTTCCGCCGCGAAATGCGTTATATCTAACTATATTTTTCTTAACACGCAAAGATAAAAACGTTTACAGATTGTACTTTAAAGCCAATGACAAATTTGAATTGCCCTATCAAAAGAGTTATCGCTGGTCTTCGCAGTATTCAATGAGAGCGAGGGAAATATTTATCACATCAGATGTAGGTGATACGTTTACTATCGTGAAAATTAAAAATGAGGTTCTAATGGTATACAATAATAAATATTTTGAACCCGCTCCTAATCTGCGCTGAACCCGGCTTATTTGCACTGCATAAAAGGAATTGTCAGAAAACAAGGCGGCTTGCCAAAGCATTTGATAAACCGCCCGTTTCTAATTGGTTATAGTTATTAATTATCAAAAGCCGCGCTTATATTTCCGGCTTTGCATTTTGACATATTCCATATTCCCTATTAAGAACGGACAGAATAATTGCTTTTGCGCACACAGGAAATCAATACGCTATGCTTAAACTCCCGTTTGCCTTATGTATTTGACATAAGCCCTGGTTTGCAATATCATATTATGCGTAAATTGTCGCAGGGTTTCTATTCTTGTCTCCAATCAAATACAATATAAAAAATGCCATCGGGGGAAAGCTTAATGGACAAAGAGACCTTATCCTTATATAAAATTAAAAGGGATTTAAAACAAATAATATCCTGGCAAAGCGCCTGGCTTTTTATCTTATTAATAGTAATATTACTTTTAGGCCTGGCGCTTGGGCTGCTTGCTGTTAAAATACCCCTAAGCATATTAGGATATGCCATTTTTGCAATTATACTATTGCCCATTATAATAATTTTTATTACACAGGCCGCCAAAACTTTTGACCTAATAATAAAAGTCCATAAGGGAAAAATCAAAATTGAAACGGACGAGTTAATAAGCAAAAATGAATCCAAGGAGGGTTACTTACGCTACGGCCTATGGTATATTTTGCAAGGAGATCCCTGCGTCTATAGATTATTTTTTAAATGCAATGAAAAATTCGAGCTGCCCTTCCATAAGTGTTACAAATGGTCTTCCCAGCATGCTATGCGGCCAAGAGGAATATTTATAACTTCCGACATAGGAGATACTTTTACAATAGTTATAATAAACAATCAAATCTTGATGGTTTATAATAATAAACTATTTCAGCCTTCGCCCGCCCTGCTTTAATCCTGTTATTTAAAGCGTTATTTTAGAATTATAATTATAGGGATAGTATCAATGGAAAAAGAGACATTAACATTACATAAAATCAAAAAGGATATAAATAGAAAACTTATCGCCGGTTTATGGGAATTTTTTGTCGTAGGATTGCTGTTTTTTGTTTTGTTGGCTATACAAATATATGGTAATTCTGATGCGGACACCTTGCTTGAAAAAATAGTCATGAAAATACTTACAGCCGCCTTTGGAGCGCTTTTTATATATGAAATTGTAGCAACTGTTAAATTAATTATAAATGTTTGGAACAGAAAGTATAAATTAGTAACAGAGGTATTGGTAGCGAAAGAAGAAAATACCGATTACCGATGGTTAACCGATACAGGACATAGCATATGGGAATCAAAGTACAGAGCTGACTGCGATAATAACTATTTTACATTAATTTTTAATCGCAGCGGCACATATAAGATTTTATTTACGAAATACTATAAATGGTCTGCAAAGTATTCAATGGGGCCAAGAGAATTATATATTACCTCCGAAGCGGGCGACACATTTACTATTGTAAAATTTAAAAACAAAATATTTATGGTATACAATAATAAATATTTTGAACCCGCTTTTAATCTGCACTGACCCGGCTTATTTGCACGCTAAATATCTCCTTTATTCTGCATAACTCTTTTAAAGGAGATAAGCAAACACAGTCAGGCATTTAACCCTTTCCATTTTTACGTTTCATCAGGTGTGGACTTGACTATTTTTTGCATCCCTGCGTTGCTGTAGGTTTGTCAAACATATTGGACAGTGAACTCTAAAGGAGAAAGCCAATCGAG
>OLIW01002226.1_pt1 | contig 14920 bp, 15 predicted proteins | sample 1601321 | NCBI WGS metagenome assembly OLIW01 (sample SAMEA2452114, study PRJEB22498) | human gut metagenome | reverse complement strand
GCGGCGTCAGCGCCATTCCATTCCAAAGAATGAGCCGGACACGCACCGACATCAAGAAGTTTACCACCATCTCGGTGCCGTCCATGATAACCAGCGAGCGCACCAATGAGAAGATCCTGAAGCGACTCCAAGACGAGACAGCCAAGCGACTCCAGCACAACCTCGACAGAGCCCTCGGGAAATAGCCCACAGCGGCGCACAGGGCGTCCCACCAAGACGCCCGGCACCGAGCCCACCAAACAACACCAGACACGCACAGAGCGCAGCACAGCGCCTCGCAGACGCCTCCACGCGCGCACCGACGCGCCGAAGGTACTGTGACGCGCCTCTCTGGCCTGCGGTGCTGGCGAGCCCAAAAAACGCGCAGCCGGGAAAAATTTTTTTCGGGCCGTTTCGTTTCGCCCGAGCGGCAGAAAGGAGGGAACGCCATGCCGAACCCAACCAACAACAAGCTCGTCGACAGCAAGACCATCGCGGCCCTGTTCGACATGACGCCCCGCCGAGTGCAGCAGCTCACCAAGGATGGCGTCATCGCCGCGGTCAAGGAAGGCAACGCCAACCGCTATGACCTGCTGCCGACGATCCAGAGGTACATCCGATACCTGACGGCCAAGGCCAACGGCCGGGAGCCGTCGAAGAAGGACAGCGAGATCGAGGGCCGACGTCTGGAGGCTGAGGCTGACCTAAAGCGCAGCAAGGCAGACATCGCCGCCCTCCAGCTCAGTGAGCTCGAGGGCACCATGCACCGCAGCGAGGACGTCGAGGCTGTGATGACCGACCTCGTCTACAATATCAGGTCGATGCTCGTGGCCCTGCCGGGCCGTCTGGCCGTCGACGTCACCGGCGCAGCAACACCCGCCGAGGCGTCTGAGATCATCCGCACAGAGGTCTACAAGATCCTGACGGAGCTGGCCGGTTATAAATACGATCCCGAGGTGTACGCCCGGCGAGTAAGGGATCGGGAAGGCTGGAGCGAGCAGCTCGCCGATGACGCGGACGACTAAAAAAGCCGCCGCGAAGCTCAATACCGCCATCGCCGGAGTGGTCAAACGCTTCGCCCCGCCTGAGAGCCTGACCGTGGACGAGTGGGCCGACAAGCACCGCCGCCTCTCCCCGGAAAGCTCAGCCGAGGCCGGCCCGTGGCGTACCAAGCGCACCCCGTACCTCGAGGAACCCATGCGGGCCTTTACGGATCCGAAGGTGCACAAAATAGTCATGGTGGCCGCCTCTCAGGTCGGCAAGTCTGAGCTCGAGCTCAACATCATTGGCTACATCATCGACCAAGACCCCGGCAGCATCCTCTACGTCCACCCGACCATCGACGACGCCCGGAAGTTCAGCCGCCTCCGCGTGGCCCCTATGATCCGCGACAGCAAACCCCTGAAGGCGAAGGTGCACGACGTCAAGGCCAAGGACAGCGGCAACACGATCCTCCAGAAGTCGTTCCCGGGCGGGATGCTCACCCTGACCGGCTCCAACAGTGCCTCGGCTCTGGCCTCCACGCCTGCCCGCTATATCATCGGCGACGAGCGCGACCGCTGGGCGACCAGCGCCGGCACCGAGGGCGACCCGTGGGCGCTGGCTGAAGCACGTCAGGCCACATTCTACAACGCCAAGGCGGTCGAGGTCTCCACCCCGACCATCAAGGGCAACAGCAACATCGAAACGAGTTTTTACCAAGGCACGCAGGAACGCTGGTGCCACCGCTGCCCCGAGTGTGGGGAGTACAGCGAGATCGTGTTCGACAATATCCACTTCGACCCGGAGGCCAAGAGGATCCGCGGGAAAAAGTCGTGGAGCCTCAAGAGCGGCGTCTCGTGGAGCTGCCCGACCTGCGGCTGCCTGATCCCCGAGGACGTCATGCGAAAGCAGCCGGCCAAGTGGATCGCCGACAACCCGGACGCCTACAAGAAGGGCGTCCGTTCTTTTTGGCTCAATGCCTTCTCGAGCCCGTGGACTCCGTGGGAGAAGATCGTCCTCAAGTTCCTCGACGCCAAGGATGACCCGCAGCGCCTCAAGGTCGTATACAACACCCTGCTCGGCCAACTGTGGGAAGATCGCGGCGACCTCGAGTACGAGGACACCATGCTCGCCCGCCGTGAGGACTACGGCACCCGCCCGGACGGCACCCCTGTGGAGTTGCCTGACGGCGTGCTCGTGCTGACCTGCGGCGTCGACACTCAGGACAACCGCCTCGAATACGAGGTAGTCGGTCACGGGAAGTATGGCGAGACGTGGGGCGTCGTCAAGGGCTACATCATGGGCCGGCCAGACACCCCGGAGGTTTGGCAGCGGCTCGATGACGTGGTCGACCACGTCTACAAGTTCAAAAACGGCCGCGGCCTGAAGATCTCCATCACCTGCGTCGACTCCGGCGGCCACTTCACCCAAGAGGTCTATGAGGCGTGCCGGGCCCGCGTCGGCAAGCGAGTCTTTGCCATCAAGGGCAAGGGCGGCGACGGCATCCCCTTCGTCTCGCCCCCGAGCAAGGTGCCGATCCGCGACAACAAGCGGATCACCTGCTGGCTCTACACCATCGGCGTCGACGCAGGCAAGGCGACGATCATGGCTAATCTGAAGGTGCAGGAGCCCGGGCCAAAATACTGCCATTTCAACCGGCACCCCGACGCCGGTTATGACCTCAATTTCTTCAACGGGCTCCTCTCCGAGAAGCTGGTGCTCACGCACACACGCCGCGGCGACCGCTGGGCGTGGGAGAAGCTGCCCGGGCACAACCGCAACGAGGCCCTCGACTGCCGCGACTACGCCAACGCCGGCCTCAAGATCATCAACCCCGACATGGACGCCATCGAGCGCCGCCTGCAAGGGCTGGAGGAAAAAACGAAGGCCCCGCAGCAGCGACGGCAGCGGCAACGGCACAACCGGGCCGACGCCTTCGACGACTGGTAAGGAGGACAGACCACAATGAGAAAGACCCGCGAACAAATCGAGTACCAGCTCTCCATCAAGAGGAACCGGCTGGAGCTCTACCTGAAGCGAGAGGCCGAGATGCTGGACGGAGGCGTCCAGAGCTACGGCATCGGCTCGCGCAATCTGGCCCGCTACAACACCGACCTCGGATCCATCCGGGCCGCCATCAAACAGCTCGAGGCAGACATCGAAGCCCTCGAGGCCGCACTGAACGGCGAGAAGCCGCGAAAAGCTGTGGGAGTAGTGCCCCGAGACTGGTGAAAGAAGCCCCGAAAGGGGCTTTTTTCATAGGCCGACGCCGGGAGTTTTCGCTCCTTTTCTCCCGACTCGGCCATCTTCACCATGAAGGAGGTGAGCACCATCAGCAAAAGAAAAAGCAGAAGCCGCCCACAGAACAGGCGGCAGCAGCCGCGCCCTGTGAATAAGGGCTACGGCGACGCCGGCGCGAGCTGGCACAAGAAGGCGACCAAGGGCTTCAGAGCTATGAGCGGCAGCCCGAAGGAGGACATCGACGCCAACAACTACACCCTGCGGCAGCGTGCCCGGATGCTTTACATGGCGGCCCCGATCGCCACCTCTGCCATCCGCACCAACCGCACCAACGTCGTCGGCATCGGCCTCCAGCTCAAGAGCCGGATCGACCGCGAGGCGCTCGGCATGACGCAGGAGGCCGCTGACGCATGGCAGGCTCAGGCCGAGCGTGAGTTCGCTCTCTGGTCTGAGAACAAAAGGGCGTGCGACGCCACCGGCGTCAACAACTTCGCAGCCATGCAGCAGCTCGCACTCTCCTCGTGGCTGGTCAGCGGCGACGTGTTCGCCATCGTGAATCAGTACGAGCCGACGCTGCTCACGCCCTACTCGCTACGCCTGCACCTGATCGAGGCCGACCGAGTCGCCACGCCAACGACCTCCGGCATCATCACCCCGATGCTGCTGACCACCGGCAAGGCGGCCAACGGCAACACCATCTACGACGGCGTCGAGGTGAACGGCGACGGCCAGATCGAGGCGTACCACATCCGCAGCACCTACCCCTTCGAGCTCGGCAGCACGACGACAACGTGGGCCCGTGTTCAGGCATACGGCGAGCGGACTGGCCTGCCGAACATCCTGCACGTCATGGAGAGCGAGCGCCCGGATCAATACCGCGGCGTCAGCTATCTCGCGCAGGTCATCGAGCCTCTGCTCCAGCTTCGCCGCTACACCGAGAGCGAGCTGACTGCGGCGGTCGTCGAGTCGTTTTTCACGGCCTTCATCAAGACCGAGGCAGGCGCCGGCGACAACCCGTTCAACGAGGTCGGGAGCAGCCTGCCGGAGGTGAGCCGAGATCCTAACGAGTACGAGATGGGCCCCGGCCAGATCAACATCATGGAGCCCGGCGAGGACGTGACCTTTGCAGACCCCAAACGGCCGGCCAGCGGCTTCAACACCTTCCTGCGTGCCATCTGCGAACAGGTGGGCGCGGCGCTCGAGATCCCGGCCGACCTTCTGCTCAAGAGCTTCAACAGCTCGTACAGCGCCAGCCGCGCCGCCCTGATGGAGGCGTGGAAGGCGTTCCGCATGAGGCGCAAGTGGTTTGTCGATGACTTCTGCACGCCGGTATATGAGATCTGGCTCTCTGAAGCCGTCGCCCGCGGCCGCATCAGCGCCCCGGGCTTCTTCGCAGATCCAGCGATCCGCGCCGCATACCTCGGCGCCGAGTGGATCGGCCCCTCTCAGGGACAGCTCGACCCGACGAAGGAGATCACGGCCGAGATCCTCGCCATCGGCGAAGGCATCACGACCAGAGAGCAGGCGACCATCCGGCTCAACGGCGGTCAGTGGGACGCCAACGTCGACCAGCTCACTCGGGAAAACGAGAAGCTGCGCGCAGCGCAGGGGCAGGTCGACCAGAGCACAGCGGCCAGCGGCACGATCTCCGCAGATCTGCGGGAGGCGATCGTCGCCGAGGCTATCAAAAGCATCAAGGAAGGAGACAAGCATGAGAACGCATAACACTCCCCGGCTCTGCGCCGGGCCTCAGACTGCGGGCACGCCGATCAAGTTCTGGAACGTCGCCAGCATCGGCGACGACGAGGGCGAGATCACCCTCTACGGCGACGTCGTGAGCCGTCAGCCTGTGGACTGGTGGACGGGCGAGCCCGAGCCCGGCCTCTACATCGCGCCCGAGAGCTTCATGGAGGATCTCGCGGCCGTCAAGGGCAAGAGCAATATCACCATCAAGATCAATAGCTGCGGCGGCGACCTCTACACCGGCATCGCCATCCACAACGCCATCAAGGGCCTGACCGGCCACAAGGTCGTCGTCGTGGAAGGCATCGCGGCCAGCGCGGCCAGTGTCATCGCCTGCGCAGGTGACGAGGTGCAGGTCTATCCCGGCAGCATGGTGATGATCCACGGCGTCGCCGGGCTGCTCTACGACTACTACACCCTCGCAGACCTGAAGAAGCTCCAGAAGGACTTCGACGCGAGCGAGCGGGCCATCGCGGAGATCTACCACGCCAAGACCGGCCTCGAGGTCGACCAGCTCCGCAGCATGATGACCCGCGAGACGTGGATGGTCGGGCAGGAGGCCATTGACAACGGCTTTGCCGACACCCTGCTCACAGACGAAGGCCCCGACGTCACCCTGAGCGCCGACAAGAAGGTGCTCCTCGTCGCCGGCATCCGGCACGACGTCAAGGGCTTCAGACACATCCCGGGGACGATCCCCATCGACAACAGCATCCACGCCGCCCCTGCGGCTGGAAATAAACACGCGGCCGCCAAGAACGACGGCCCCAAGAAGGAGGACAACAAGACCATGACCCTCGAAGAAATGAGAGCACAGCACCCCGACGTCGTGGCTCAGATTGAGCAGCAGGCGGCCGAAACTGCCAGAACGCAGGAACGCGCCCGCATCGAGGCCATCGACAGCATCGCCGCAAGTGTGGGCGACGCGCAGCTCGTCAGGGACGCCAAGTACGGCGAGACCCCCTGCACCGCTGAGCAGCTCGCGCTCAAGGCTATGCAGAAGCAGGCGGCCCTCGGTGCCAAGCACCTGAAGGACGCCAAGGCTGACAACGACGAGTCCGGCGCTGCCGGCGTCGGCGCTGCCCCTAACGGCGGCGAGGAAGGCAGCGAAAACGACGACAAGGCAAAGGTGGACGCCATCGTCGGCCTCTACAACTCCACCAAGTCTCAGAACGGAGGTAAGAAGTAATGAGCAAGAGACTGGACGAAAACCTCGGCAGCGTCGGCTATGACGGTCTGATTGTTGCCAACGAGCCCGTCGCTGACGTGTTCACCGTGACCATCCGCAAGGAGACCACCGCCGCAGCCACCTATAAGCGCGGCACCGTGCTGGCCCTGCCTGCCGGCACCGCCGGCGGTGGCAAGCTGGTGATCCTCGGCCCCACCGCGACCACCAACGAAACCCTGACCGCCTACTGCATCCTCGCCGAGGACGTGGAAGTCGGCACCACCGAGGACGTGACCGCGCTGGCCTACCGCACCGGCCACTTCGCCCGCAACAAGCTGGCTGTCGCAAGCGGCTACACCCTGAAGGCGACCGACGAGGAGGAGCTGCGCAAGGCCGGCATCCTGCTCTCCGACGCCATCGAATACTAAGAGAAGGAGGACAACAAAATGCCTTTTAACTTCTACGACACCCACACGCTGCTCATGGCCGTGCAGCAGCTCACCCCTGCTGCGACCTTCCTGCGTGACCGCTACTTCCCCACCAACGACGCGAGCGACATCTTCGCCACCGACGACGTGCTCGTCGAGTTCCGTGACGGCAGCAAGAAGCTGGCGCCCTTCGTGGCCCCTCGCAAGGGCGGCGTCACCGTCCTGCGCGCCGGCTACAATATGGAACGCTACACCCCGCCCTTCGTGGCTCCCCGTCGCGTCCTGACCCTCGACGAGCTGCGCAAGCGTGGCTTCGGCGAGGCTCTCTACTCTCAGCTCACCCCTGAGCAGCGCCAGCAGACCCTCATCCTGCGCGACGCTGACGAGCTGGGCGAGCTCATCACCAACCGCGAAGAAGCGATGGCCGCCGAGACCATGCTGACCAATGGCTGCGTGATGAAGCACATCGCCGACGACGTCGACAAGGCCGACGAGATGGAGATCCGTTTCTACTCCGAGGCCAGCAACCCCGCGACCTACACCCCGACGGCCAAGTGGGACGCCACCGGCGGCAAGATCCTGAAGGATCTGGAGGCCATGATCCGTATGCTGACCAAGCGCGGCCTCCGCGCTTCTGATCTGGTCTGCTCCCCGGACGTGGCTGACACCATCATCAACGACGCAGCCGTGCAGAAGCTCCTCGACAACCGCCGCATCGAGATCGGCAACGTGGAGCCTGAGCTGCTGCCTGACGGTGCCGCCATCGTGGCCCGCCTGAGCGTCCTCGGCCGCATCATCAGCGTCATCTCCTACGACCTGACCTACACCGACGACGAGGGCAAGGACAAGCTCTACATCCCGTCCGGCAAGTGCGTCCTCACCGCTCCCGGCGCTGGCCGCACCGCCTACGGCGCCGTCTCTCAGGTCGAGCAGAGCGACGGCGAGTTCCACACCTACGCCGGCCGCCGCGTGCCGAAGTATGTGAGCAGCGCCGAAGGCAACAGCCGCACGCTGACCATCTCCAGCCGCCCGCTGATGATCCCCAACAACAAGAACCCGTTCATCGTTGCGGACGTCCTGACGGACTGAGCGCAGCAGAAAGGAGCAGAGCATGATCCAGATTATCAAGGGCACCTTCGGCTACTATAACGGCCGCAAGGTGATCCCCATCACTGAAGCAGACGGCCCTCAGAAGTTCGACGACGAGCTGGAGGCTCGTCTGGTGAAGGAAGGCGTCGCCAAGTACATCGGCGAGCTGGGCGAGACTGCCGAGCAGCCCGCACCTGCTCCCGGCGACGACGCCGACGAGCCTGCCAGCACCAACACCGCGGCCGACGAGGCCCCTGAGTACAACGAGGACATGAAGCTCGACGAGCTGAAGGAAGTGGCCACGCGCTATGGCGTGGACGCCTCTGCTATGCGCAAGAAGGCCGACGTCATCGCTGCCATCGAGGCCACCAAGGCCGAGCAGCCTGATGACGGTGCCGACGACGAGGAGCCCCCTCAGATCGGCGCCGCCGATCCTGTCTGATGACCTTCAGCTTCAAGGCGATGGTCGAGGCTGACCGTCGGCGCACGTTTCTCAATCTCGACGAGTTCGGTGAGAAGCACACCGTCGAAGGCAGAGCCATCGCCGCCGTGCTGGACGACAACGCCCTGAAGGAACGCCAAGGGGGGCAAGAGCTGAGCGTCGCGGAGTCCTCTCTGCTGCTTTACGCGGCGGTCGAGGATCTGCCCGCTCGGCGCCCGGCGGGCGAAGGGCTCAACGTCGACGGCCGCGAGTACATCGTCAACGACTGGAGCGAGGACATGGGGATCGCCACCGTGGCCCTCGGTCAGACTGTCACCATGTAGGAGGTGCCCCATGTCCATCGTCAACAGCATCGAAACCGTCCGGGACTGGCTGACCGCCGAGGTCTGCCCTCTGGTCAAGCTGAAGCTCCCCGACGACAACGCAACGGACGCCTCCTACCCATACAAGCTGGTAAACCCGGCCGCGTTCTCGCTTTTCGTACCATCGAAGGACAGGACACCCCCGAACATCGCCGCGCCGATCCCGTCGGTCTGCGTTCAGATCGTTCAGGGCGACGACGACCTGCTCCAGAGTGCCCGAGACATCAAGATCCGGCTCTGCTTCTCAGCGTGGGATCCCGGCTACCACGGGCCCGACATCTTCAAGCCGAAGGGCGACGGCAGCGGCACCTACATCCAGCAATACAACGAGGCGGCGGCCTCCTACTTCGTGAAGAACGGAGAGGGCTGGCGTGACGCATGGAATTTTGTGGACACAGCTCTCCGGCTGATTGAAAACGCCGAGTACCTCGGCGACCTCCGCGTCATCAAGGAAAAGGGCATCACCTTCGGCCCTGTCACGGAGCAAGACGCCGTCCCCGACTTCTACCCGTACTGGTTTGCATGGGCTGAGTTCTCCATCGAGGAGACACTGACCCGCAACCCGAAAAGCTACCAACACCTGCTTTAAGGGCAGCCACTCGGCTGCTCTAATTTCATGCAAAGGAGGATAAGCAGATGGCAAACGAATACCTCTACGGCGCCTACGGCCACATCGGCGAGACCGTGGCACAGAGCGCCGTGCAGGCGGGCACCACGCCGGTCTATATCGGCACGGCGCCCGTCAACCTCGTGCGCGGCTTCGGCGAGGCCGGCATCATCAACGCGCCGATCAAGATCACCAGTCTGGTCGACGCTCAGAAGAAGATCGGCTACTCGTCCGACTGGGGCACCTTTACCCTGTGCGAGGCCGTGTACGCGCATTTCAACAACACCCTCGGGAACATCGGCCCGATCTACGTCATCAATGTGCTCGACCCCTCCGCGGGCAAGCACCGCAAGGAGACGGCCACCACCAAGACCCTCACCTTCACCGGCGGCCGCGCCGAGTTCGCCAGCGACAAGATCATCCTCGACACCCTGACCATCGCAAAGAATGACAGCGGCAACTACGTCGAGGGCACCGACTACGCTGTGGACTATAACTTCACCAAGGGCACGGTCATCATCACCAGCCTGAAGGACGACGCGCAACTCACCGGCAGCCTGACGGCCAGCTTCAGCGAGGTGGACGACTCTGAGATCGCAGACAGCGACATCATCGGCGGCGTCACCTCCTCCGGCGAGTACAGCGGCCTGAGCGCGATCGCGCTGCTCTATCCCGAGCAGTTCGCGGTCTGCAATCTGATCGCGGCCCCCGGCTGGAGTCACAGCCCTGCCGTCTACAACGCCATGCTGACGGCCTGCAAGAAGATCAACGGCCACTGGGACGCCTTCGTCGTGGCCGACCTGCCCCTCGTGGACAGCACCGCGCAGGCGGTCGACACGATCACCAAGGCGATCGCATGGAAGAAGGCCAACGCCTTCACCGGCGAGCGTTCTAAGGTCTACTGGCCGCAGACTGTGGACAACCTCGGCAACGTGTTCCACCTGAGCACGCTGGCCGTGGTCGAGCTTATGCGCGCTGACTTCAGCCACAACAGCGTCCCGATGGAGACCTGCGGCAACAAGGCCATCCCCGTCATCAAGCAGTATTTCGGGGCCAACGCCAACAACCGCGGCTTCGACCAGCAGACCGGCAAGGAGCTGACGCAGAACGGCATCAGCACCGCCGTCGCATGGGGAGGCGAGTGGGTACTGTGGGGCGACCATACGGCCGCCTACACATACGGCGCAGACGTGGATCCTCGCGCGATCTTTGACGTCTCCATGCGTATGCTCATGCACATCACCAATAGTTTCCAGCGCGAGTGGAGCCCTGAGATCGACAGCCCTATGACCCGCGCGCTGAAGGATCGCATCATCAACCGCGAGCAGGAGAAGCTCGACGGCTATGTGAGCATGGGCGCCCTGCTGGGCGAGCCCGTGATCCTGTTCCTCGAGAGCGAGAACAGCACCACGGACGTGATGAATGGCGACTTCCGCTGGGACATCGCCGTCACCCCGACTCCGCCCCTCAAGTCTGCGAGCGTCTACGTCGCCTACACCGACGCGGGCTTCTCTGTCTACTACGAAGGAGGTGACGAGTAATGGCAAACCTGTGGCTCGACCTGAAGGGCCCCATCCTCGCCGACACCGTCTACATCGGCGGCACTCTCGTCGCCAAAGACGTGACCATCGCGCTGCCGGCTGTCACTCCCGTGACCGCTGACTTCAAGGCTATGGGAACCTACACCGCCCCCATCCTCGGCCAGATCGAGGCTATGGAGGCATCCATCACCAAGATCGGCATCGACCTCGGCCTGCGGAACATGATGAAGCTCGAGAGCAAGACCATCGAGATCCGCTGGGCTCAGGACGTCAAGCAGGCCGACGGCTCCACAAAGACCGAAGGCTGCAAGGCGTTCCTCCGCTGCGTCTCTAAGGGCATCCCGGGGCTCTCCGTGGATCCCGGCAACACCAGCGAGAACGAGGCCACGTTTGCCGTGAGCCGCTACCAGCTCTACGTCGGCGGCGCTGAATACTGGCTGATCGACCAGCTCAACACGATCCTGCGCGTCGGCGGCGTCGACTACGCCAAGGACATCCGCAGTCTACTGTAACCTGAAGGGCGCCGCGCCTATGCGGCGCCCTCTGTTTATCGAAAGGAGACGCACCCAATGAAGAACACCATCAAGCTCGACAACCCTGTGCAGATCAACGGCAAGAGCTACAACGAGCTGACCTATGACATCAGCGAGATCACCGCACAGGCGTTTGCTGAAGCTGACGCCAGAAAGCTGAGCGCCAGCGGCTCCAAGAATGGCAACGCAGCCGGCGCGGCCGAGCTGGACTACGGCCTGCACCTCTACCTCGGCTTCGCTGCCGTCATCGCGGTCAACCCTGAGATCGACATCTCCGACCTCGAGCGCGTCCGCGGCTACGACGTTATGAAGATTATGAGGATCGGCCGGGATTTTATTTCCGGGAAGTCGGAGGAACCCTACACCCCCGACAGCTCCGACGCGCAATCCGAGACTACGCCCGAGCCTTCCACACATCAACGCGAGACCTCGGAGAGCGAAGGCTGACCGACTTCCTGACCGAATACGGGGAGGCCGTCGAGGAGGCCAAGCGGCTCCAAGCGAGCCGGCCGACTCGTGCGGCCAGCTTTAAGAAACCACACATCAGAAGGAGGTGACGCACATGGCAAACGGAAAAACGATGCAGGCGGTCGTCAATCTGGCCGGCAGCATCGACCCATCACTCGGCAAAGCCATCGAACAGGCTCAGAAGAAAATCAGCGGCCTGAACGTGAAGGCGCTGGTCGTTGGTGCAGCCGTGGGCGGCATCGCTGTGGCGACAGGCAAGGCAGTCGTCGAGGCTGGAAAGTACATGAAGGATCTCGGCGCGTCCTTCGATGACGCTGCTGATGCTATCCGCATCGGAACCGGCGCCACCGGCGACGCGCTGGATGGGCTTCTGGATGACTTCGACGCCGTCTATAAGAGCGTCCCGACCACAATGGAGGACGCCAGCAAGGCGATCGCAGACTACAACACCCGCCTCGGCCTCACCGGCCCGCAACTTCAGGAGATCTCCAAGCAGGCCATCCAAGTGAGCGATATGCTCGGGGACGACCTCGGCAGCGTGATCGAGGAGTCGAGCCAAGCCTTCCAGCAGTGGAACATCGACGCCGACGACATGGGCGGCGCTATGGACTACATCTTTAAGGTTAGCCAGAGCACGGGCATGGGCTTCACGGATCTGATGGCAGATATGCAGAAGTTCGGCCCGCAGCTTCAGGAGATGGGCTACTCCTTCGAGACGGCGAGTGCCCTGATGGGCCAGCTCGACAAGGCCGGCGTAAACACCGACGAAGTGCTCGGCGCTATGAAAAAGAGCGTCGCCACACTCGCCAAGGAGGGCATCAGCGCCAGCGACGGGCTCGCCATGTACTACGAAAAGATCAAAAACGCCGGGACGGCCGCAGAGGCCGCCAGCATCGCGTCGGAGATCTTCGGCACAAGGGCAGGCTCCACGATGGCCGCAGCAATCCGAGACGGCTCTCTGGCCGTCGCAGACCTGACGGCTGAGCTGCAAGAAAACGGCGAGACAATTGCCGGCGCAGCTGATGACACCTACGACTTCGCCGAGCGGCTTCAGGTTATGAAGCAGGGGCTCGAAGTGGCCCTCAAGCCTATGGCGAACACTGTGTTCGACGGGCTCAACAAGTTCATGCCGACCCTGCAAAAACTGATGGAGCAGATCACTCCGGCCATCTCCAAGGCGGTCGAGGCTGCGGCCCCGTTTGTCGACGAGTTCCTGACCGGCGCTGCCGACGCCCTCGAGGACGTTCTGCCCCTGATCTCTCAGCTCGCGGCCGACCTTCTGCCAGTTCTGACGCAGCTAATGAGCACTCTGCTCCCGCCGCTTCTCAACCTCGTGCAGACGCTCCTCCCGCCACTCATGCAGATCGTCTCCGCGATCCTGCCGCCTATTGCCAGCCTGCTTGCCACCGTGCTCCCTATCATCACGCAGATCGTCAGCGCCGTGCTGCCTGTGCTGGTGAGCATCATCTCGAGCCTGCTGCCGGTCATCACCCCGCTGCTGTCTATTCTGGAACCCATCGCCAGCGTGCTCGGCACGATTGTCGGCTGGGTATCGAAGATCGTCAGCTTCGGCTCCGGCGTCATCTCCAAGATCGCCGGCCTGTTCGGAGGTGGAGGCGGCAGCGCGTCTGTCTCCGGCTATGCGACCGGCGGCTTCACAAGAGGGCCGTCCATCGCCGGCGAGGATCCACGCTACCCGACCGAGGCGGTCATCAGTTTCAACCCTGCATACCGTTCGCAAAACCTGTCCTACTGGGCAGAGGCGGGCCGGATGCTCGGGGCATCTGACGGCGAAAGCGACTACGAGCTGCTCAGCGGCGGCTCCGGCACTGCTGTGGTCTACGACCTGAGTGGCCTGTCCTTCTCTCCGCAGATCAAGGTCGAGGGCGACACTGACGAGGACGCACTGATCCGAAAGCTCCGCGACCTCGAGCCGGAGTTCATCGACTTCATTCTCGAGGCACTCAGCAGAAGGGAGGGCGGCGCTTATGTCACAGCAGACAGTCGGCTTTATTGATTATGTGGCACAGGGCGGCGACACGTTCGACAGCATCGCGCTCGTCGCCTACAACGAGGAGCGCATGGCAAGCACCATCATCGCAGCCAACCCCGACCTCAGCGACGTGCTGATCTTCGAGGGCGGCGAGCCCGTGCGGATCCCGATCGTCGAGACCGTGGAAACGCCGGAGACCCTGCCGCCGTGGAGGAGGTGACGCCGTGAAGATCCTATACGAAGGCGTCGACATCTACCCGGACATCAGCGTCCACCGCTGCTATCACGATATGTACGCCGAAAAGCAGAGCGACGAGCTGCTGCTCAAGCTCAACGACACCCGCGAGCTGTGGGACTCGTGGAACCCCAAGAAGGGCGACACCATCGCCATCGAGGACGGCGCTGCCAAGACGGGCAAAATGTTCGTCGAGAGCGTCGTCCCCGAGTCCGGCATCATCACCCTGCGGGCCTATTCCATACCGCAGTCTGCGAAGGATAAGCGGAGCAAATCGTGGGAAAAGGTCAAGTTCCTGCAACTGGCTCAGGAGATCGCCGGCCGCCACAGCTTGACGCTCGAGACCTACGGGATCACCGACCAGACCTACGACTACGTCGAGCAGAACAACCTCGCAGACTTCGCATTTTTTCAAAACCGCTGCACCCTCGAGGGCGCGGCGTTTCTGGTGTATGACGGCAAGCTGGTCGTCTACGACGAGGCGCACATGGAAAGCCAGCAGCCCGTCGACACCATCACCATCACCCCGGCCAATGACTTCGAGTACCGCGACGAGGGCACCAACGCCTACGGCTCGGCCGAAGCCGTCAACGGCGGCCTGACCGGCACCTTCGCAGCCCCGAACGGCGGCGACAAGGTGCTGCGCCGGATCCTACCCTTCCGCATGACTGACCAGAGCGAGGCCGACCGCTTCGCCAAGGGCCTCCTCCGGGACGCCAACAAAAACGCGACCGTCGGCACCCTCTGGACGGGCTCGCTGCTGCGAGACTATGCGGCGGGATCTGTGGTCACGCTGGCGACCGAGGGCGTTAAGTCGTGGGACGGCACAGCCTTCATCAGCCGGATCCGGCACGACTACGTCAAGACGCGGAGCAAGCTATACCTCCGCAAGCCACTGGAGGGATATTGATGAACAGCAACAACCAAATGATCCAGAAGGGCAAGATCTCCAGCGTGGAGGGAAAGGCCGACAGGAACGGCGACAAAACCACGGCCAGAGTGCTCCCGAGCACAGCCGACAGCATGGTCACGCGACCGCTGACGATCCCGTGGTATCTGCGCGGGGAAATGGGAAACCTGACCCCCGGCACAGAAGTCGCCTACGCCATG
>OLIW01002221.1_pt1 | contig 14935 bp, 13 predicted proteins | sample 1601321 | NCBI WGS metagenome assembly OLIW01 (sample SAMEA2452114, study PRJEB22498) | human gut metagenome | reverse complement strand
CACCTTAGCTTGTCGCAATAGCAATAAATTTCCCTACTGCAAGCCCAAGAAGCTCCTTATGCGCTCTGCAATGTTTCTAACTTCCTGCTCGCTGCGCTGTGGCTTCTGCTCGTCCTCCCAGAGTTGCGGATCTTCCGTGTCAAGGCCTATGTTTCGGCGCAAGACGTATGCGACCGAATTTACGGCATCTCTCATAGGAACATCTCCAGAGTCATTAAAAATTATATCCGCCTGGTGCAAATAGTGGTCCGCCTGCGGAAGAACCGTACTAGGAATATTCACAAGCGCTTTCATCTCCGGAAATGAGTCGATGAAGGCGGACTTTGTAAGCTTCTGCGAAAGTTTTTTTGCAAGGTCTGTCTTTGCATCGCTTGGCGTGTCAAATATAAGCGTTATAGATATGTACTTAAAGGGGCTTGAGTCTCCTGCAACTGCAATTTTGCAAAGCCCGTCTATCATGCTTTCGCTTCCGCCGCCTGTGTAGCAGAAGTCGAAGAAAGCCACGAACTTTTCGTTTTCAATTACGTTTTTTAATTCGCTTACATTATCTGCGGGGGTATCCATATTCTATTATATCGCCTTATTTTTCGCTTTGTTTTTGTATTTTTTTCTGGGCTTCCATTTTTGCCATATCTTCCGGCGTGAGCAACATCAGCAGCTTTGACTTTTCTATCTCTATCAAATACGAGGTTCCCCCCTTTAGCCCGTATTTTGTAAAGAGCTCCTGCTCGCTCTGCTTAAGCGCTTTTTCAAGTTCGGCAATCTTTTCCGATATTTCCGAGACTTCCTTTAAATTTGAATTGTTGTCTAGGCGCTTTCTAAGTTGGGCAAGCTCGCTTCTGTACGTCAGAGAGTCTCTCAGTACTTTTTGAAATTGCGTATTCTCGCTAAAGCCGTCTATGGAGGTTTTGCGCATGTAGTGGGCGCCGTCCTTGCTAACAATGTCTAGAGGATTTATTTTCTCGCCGCTTTTAAACTGGAATTGCGAAAATTCCTCTTTTGAAATTGGTATGCATATGTTAGTTTTCAAAAACATAAGCATGTAATTGCGCTTGCTTGAAAAGTTGTAGCCGCGCTGCATAGTTTTATCGTTAATGTCAAATTCGTCTTGGAACTGCTTCAGTTGGCGCTCGAGATTTGTCTTGGCCACGGGGTCGCTCTCCTTGCCGATTTTATCTATCAAATCAAGAATCGCTGCGTTTGTGTTTTTCATAATCAGAGTGTTTCTCTGAAACTCCTCGTACTTGGGGTAGTTGTCAAAATTGAAAACTACCATGTAGCTTTTGTCTCCGAATTTAACGATGTCGCCCAGGGCGAGTTCCGGAGATTTTGCAGTTTGTGCGCCCAGAGTGCAGGCCGCAGCAAAAATTGAAAAGAGGTATTTTAAAGCTTTCATTTTCTATTCTTTTATCTTGTAAAGTGAGCCTCCGAGCTTAGCGGGTTTTGAATCGTCGGACTTATCCTTCTGGTCGGAGTCTTTTGAGGCCGAAGTTCCCGTGAAGTCGGCTATTAAAAGTTCGTAGAGCGAATCCAATTCTTCAGGGGTCGACACCGCAAACTCAAGAGTCTTTGAGTGGGTCGTGACAGGGTATTCCTTGTAAACGCTTGTAACCCCCGACAAATTCATCTGCGAAGTATCTTCAATATGTCCCTTTGCCATTTCCGCATAGCTTGCAACTTCAGCTGCCGCTTGAGCTTGGGTCGGCAAAACTTTGCGCATTTTCTCCTTTATTTTTGTCGGGTCTAGCGGAGAGGAATTATAGATTCTTATTTGGGAGTTGCCCGTTGTATCTATCACAATTTCAGACACAAACAAAGTTCCCAAAATATACTCCTGCTTTGAAATTGAAGTTACAGTCGCGGAATTTACATACACTGAAGCGCCGTTTTCAAAGCTTATGCCGAATATGCTCTTTTGTTTTAGCGCATCCTGAGTTCTCTCTGCCGCAAGAGCTTTAAATGCGGCTAAGGCGCTGATAAAAACTGCTATGATAAACTTTGCTTTCATTGTTGCAATTCCCATATAAATTTGAGATGATTTGGGATTATCGTACATTTTATTAAATTTCGCAAGTATTAATGTTAAGCTGCAAAAATTTGACAGTGCGGGTGGGGGATATGTCCGAGCCCATCTTATCAAAAGCCTCTGTATCTTTTAAGGCTGGGGCTATGAACGCCGTGATAGGGCCTTCGGGCTGCGGCAAGACTACGCTTTTAAAGGCAATGATGCGCCTCATTCCGCGCGAGGGGCAGTCCTTTTTTGACTCCGTTGAAATTAAGAGCTCCGAGGAGCTTGCGGGCAAACTTGGCTACGCTCCGCAATTTACCTGCGCCCACCCCAAGCTAACGCTCACAGAGGCGATAGAATCCGCCTTGAAAATCAGCGTGCGCGACAAGTCTCTAATAAAGCGGCGCACCGGCGAGATACTGCGAATTATTGGCCTTGAAGCGCATGCTCAAAAGCATATAGAAAGCCTCTCCGGCGGCCAGTTGAGGCGCATAGGCTTGGGTATAGAGCTTGCCACGAACCCTCCGGCCTTGTTTTGCGATGAGGTTACAAGCGGTCTTGATCCGCTGTCTGAAAATTCCATTTTAGATTTGCTCTCCTTGCTCTGTAAAAACGACGGCAAGACCGTGATATGCATAATTCACAACCTTGCGAAACTCGATTACTTTGATACGGTTACCGTAGTTTACGAGGGCAGGGTGGTTTACCAAGGTAGCCCCAAAGACTTAAACGCCCACTTTGGTATAGATTCCGCCCTAAAGCTCTACGATGTCTTAAATGAAAAGGGGCTTTCCTATTGGCTTGAGAGAGCGAAATCAAGCCCTGAGCAACTTCAGCCTCTAGATTCTAAAACATCAAGAGCCTCAATAAAGCCCGCGCAGCGCCCCTCGGGGCTTAGCCAAGTTCTCACTTTGCTTGCAAGGCGCACCAAACTTTTCTTTAGAGACACAAGCTACTTGATTTTAACTTTGGCCATAACTTTTGGCTTCCCGATAGTTGTGGTGATTTTTGCGTTAAAGGGCTTGCCGCAGATACAGGGGCTTGCGCTTGAGCGCTCACTCGGAGGCGTAGAGGAGATGCGCGAGACTCTCCGATTTAGCTTGGAAGCTGCAAAAGTTTCAACCTTGGTAACGGGGCTTATATTGTTTCAAGTAGTTTTACTAACGCTCATAGGTTCAAACAATTCCGCGCGCGAAATTGCCGCAGAGCGCGCCCTGTACGAGAAGGAGAGGCTATTGGGCTTGCGCCCATGGGCATATGCGCTAAGCAAGATTATCTTTACATCGGCGCTCGCGCTTTTTCAAGGTGTGTGGATGTGCGCATTTGTAAAAATTATATGCGATTTTCCAGGAGATTTCTTTGTGCAAAGCGCAGTGCTTGCCGGAGTTTGCATTTCTATGAATTTGGTTTGCCTTGCATTTAGCGCGCTATTTTCGTCTCCGGACAAGGCAAATATTGTTGCAATTTACCTTGTGGGCTTTCAGCTTCCGCTCTCCGGTATTGTCCTTGCCTTGCCCGATGCTCTAAAGTGGGTTTGCCGTCCGCTCATAAACGCCTATTGGGGCTGGGCGGGCTACATGACTTCCATGAAAGACACCCGTCTTTACGACGCCTTTGTGCAGACTTCGTCAAACTTTGAGTGGATTGCCTCTCCCGATGTCGCGGTACTTGCGCTTGCGCTTCAGGGTGCGATTGGTGTTGCATTTGTGATGAAAGGTTGCTATCAAAAGAAGTGGAGTTAATTTAAGCGGGAGCTTTGCCGGTGGCGAAACTTCGCGCGGTGGGGCTCGAAACAATTTAATTACTTTTGCGTTAATACGAAAACAAATATGAAACGAAAATACACGCCCGTTCTCATAGCAGTGGCCATACCCTTGATTGCGGTGGCTTTTGCGCTTGCGTCTATTTACTTTAAGAAGAATTCCTCGGCGGCTTCAGCCTCCGAAAATTTTCCGCTTCAAGCGTACATACAAAATCCGACATCGCTTGCCGCCAACAAATATTTGCTAAACGCCAGAGTTGACTCTCAGCTTGCGGCAAATTCGCGCGCTAGGATTTTGTCGGTGCGCCCGTCTGCAGGTGGCCGCTTGGCTTTGATTGTGCCGGAGAGCTTGAAGGCAAATATAATGGCGGGGCAGCTTTACAAATTTTCGGTGGATGTAAAGTCGGACGGTGCGCTCGTTGTAACTTCAATGGAGAAATTTTAGTATGAAGATATCCAAGCTCTCACTTTCTCTAGCACTCTTGCCCTCTATTGCGGCGGCTCAGATGATAGCGCCTCCGGCTAAAGCTCCGGCGAGCCAGACAGTGTCGGTATCTCCGGCGGGCGGTTCTATGGATAGCGGCACTTTTGAGCGCACCATGGATAAAATTTTCGATTTTAATTCCGACAGCATAAATCTTGAAGACGGAACTTTGAATTGGAAGGGCAAAACCTTTGAAATCGGCAATTCAAAAGTCGTAAAAGCTCGATTTGAGCGCTACTTGGCAATGGATTTGCGCGACCAAAATTTTGAAAACTACCAAAAAATTTTGCGCGAGATTACTAGTATGCTCTACTCAAACAACGACGATTTGAGCGACGAAGTAATACGCGCCGCGTGGAATAAGCTCTACGACGCTGCCGAGTACGACATAGATAACGACGGCTGCATAGCAATAGCAAATAACGTCTTTCAGACTTGGCGCATGCGCAACGAATTTAAGCGCTACCGCATAAGCGAGACGGATTTTAGGCGCAACTTGGAATCCACAAAGCGCTTGGCCTTGCGCAATAAAACCGTAATGGAGCAGGAACAGTTTGACGAGTTTCATTCGGGTTCCATGAACCCTAAAAATGTGCCGACGAAAGTAAGTAAAGTTCGCGTCGGGGCTGCGAGGTTTGCTAGCGATATGGAAGATGTCGCAAAGATGACTTCAGAACTTGCAGTGAAAAAGGCGACTTCCGAGGCCACTGCCGCAAAGGCGGTCTTGCAGTTTCAGTCCTCAACTCTAACATTTCTGCTTGCAAGAAAATTTCAGCACGCCACGATTTCCGCCTATTTTTACAGGCATCTTTACAAGGCGGGCGCGCAGAATTTTGAAGTCGGAAAGGAGCAGTTTTTAAAGTTTTTTCCCATATCAAACTTTATGCCTACAAACGATGTTGTTGAAAGCCTTGCAACCGAGGCCAGAAACGACGTTCGCGAAGGCATGATTTCAGTAAATACGCTCTACGATTCAAAGCAGCGCTACAGTGCCTTGCAGCGCCTCATGGAAACTTTCGTCTTGGGCGAAAACGAGCCGAGTGTTAGGTCTTTTGACTTTGAAAAGAAGAAGGTTTTACTGCAGCTTTACCGCGATATGAGCGCCCTTAAAGATTTGGGAGACAACCACGACTTGGAGGGGATAGAAAAGACCTTGGAGCGCATAAAGGAAGTTGCGGACGACTTCCCTTACCGCGAGATTTACTCAAAGGTAAAAATCGGCAAGCAGGCGAGCAACTTGAAGGTTATGGAAGCTAGAGCCGCAGCATTCGGAGGCGATATGGACGCCGCGAGAGCCGCCCTTGCAGAGGCTGCGCAGATATGGCCGTTAAATCCGGAGCTCGACAAGTTTAACGACGAAGTAATGCAGATGACTGTCGGCATATCAAAGTATGAAAAGCGCTTTGACGAACTTTTGGAGAAGAAAAATTACCGCGAGATTATGTCGGAGGCCGCCGAATACGCGATAGCTTTGAAGGCCTCTCCAAAGAAGGCCGCAAAGCTAAAGGAGGTTGTCTCGGACGTTTCGCAAATTGACTTTTTAATAGCGCAGGCCAAAGAGTTGGATACTCAGGGCAATTCCTATGTGGCTTGGGAGATGCTCGAAAAGGCAAAGCAGATAGACGAGCAAGACCCCGTGCTGTCGCGCGCAATGGCGGATATGGCTCCGAGGGTTGCAGACTACGTAAGGCTTTTAGATTCCGCAAAGGATGCTGAGAAAAAGGGCGCAAATGCCGCCGCTTTAACTTTGTTTTTGGCGGCTCAAGAGATCTTTCCCATGTCGCAGAGTTGCAGAGAGGGGATATCGCGCAATGCAAATGCAGTGCTTGACGGCGTAAAATGAGATACAGAATTTTTTGGAAGGGCGAGTGCATAGGAAGCTTTAGCGCACTTGAAATGCGCGATATGCTTGCGCGCGGCGCCTTGGGTTTGCTGCACAGCGTTGAGCTTAAAGACGGAAGGCAAGTGTCGGTTTCCGATTTCTTCTCTATGCCGGAATCGGAGCGCGAGCTTGAGTTGGATAGTTCGCGAGCGAGCGGGGAGTTTGATTTAGTCAGCTTTGGATTTCTCTTGGCCGGAATGTCGTTTTTGAGCGTCTATGTATTTGTGTCGGCGGCGCTTTATTGCGCGTTTTTACTTAAGTCGGGGCGCGGCAAGCTCGCATTATCCGTCTTTTTAGTGTCGCTTATATTGGCTATAGCGGGCTACTTGTTCTTTGCCGAGCTTCTTCCGAATATTTGATTTTGGGGCGCTTTTTGCCGATTTTTTATCTTCCCTTAGGCTTGTGAGAGCACTTTGCCTAACTTCATTTCTCTTGAGATGGTGATATCCCGGAAATTAAAGCTTCCTTTTTGCGAGTAAGTAAATTTCTGCTCTGCATTAAAGTTCCCATATTTTTGAATTTCCCGGGCGGAGAAGGTGCTCTTGCCAATAGTAAAAAAAAGGAGGCTTAACGCCTCCTTTTTTAGTTTCAATTTTTTACCGACAATTTAAATCGGCTATTTTTCAAAGAGGGGCGAGAATTTTTCCGCCGGCGACGAGCTTGTCACTTCAATCCATTCACCGTTAGTCGAGATTCCGTATATTGGTTCCTTCGCGCCCTCCTTGAGCCTGATTTTCTCTTTGGAGTCCACAAAACCCGCAAACTTCATGGGGTTCTTCGCAGATTCAAGCGCCTTTTGCCTATTAGACTCTGCCTCCTTCATAAAGTCCGGAATTTCCTCCGAGTAAAGTTCGCTTTTTATAAAGGCTACTCGCGAGTTTGTCGCAAATATCCACGAATGCGCGTCTAGCTGCTTTGAGAGCTGCTCCACCTTCTCGCGCCTCTCTAAGAGCGCGGGGCTGTAGGCTAGGCCGCTTTTGATTTCATTTGAGCTAAGCGCGTCAAACAACTTCTTCTCCAGCCATACTTTAAACATGGGGTTTGCGTTTGCCTTTGCCACGAGCTCTATCGCCCTTATGGGAGAGTCGCTCTGCGAGACTTCCGCTACTGCATTTGCAAGCCTAGATTCCGCCGATAGTTCGCTTGAAATTATGGACCTTCCGCGCGGCGGGAAACCGTCAGTGTAATTCATTCTAAATACACTTTCGGCGGCAGTTCCATTTGAGCCTATAATCATTGCAGTTTGCGTTATCTCGCTGCCGCCACGCCAAGTCTGCTTGCGGGTTTGCACTTTCCCGGAAACGTAGAACACCCTAGTCCCGTCGGTGCACCTATACATTTCCAGAACCATGTCGTTGCCCGAAAAGTCTATGCCCGCCGAGGAAAATTTTTCGGGTGTATTTTCCGCAACGCTTCTGCTAAAGCCTCCGTAAACCTGCTTTTCTATAAAATCTTTTATCCCTTCAAGATTCTCTATCTCAAGCAATTCTTTCGCCGATAAATTCGGGTTTTCCTTAAAGCGCCCGAGCTCAGCAAAGTATTCGTCCAAGTTGCTCGCATCTAGCATAGCTTTAAAGCTAGCCTTGGATTTTGCTATCAATTCCGACATCGTTTGCAGCTTCCCGTCTAGTTCAGCGAGCCTGTCGGCATCCAACTGCGATATATTGAAGATCTTGCTCGGGTTATCGGCAATCTGCCTTGCATTCTTTAGCTCTTCGTTTGCCATGTTCAATTCCCCATAGGCGGAATCTGATAAAACGTCTATCTTTGCAAGTGTATCCGCCGCTTTTTCCAGCGATGATTTTAAGGCGTTAGAGGTCTCGCTTCTAAGCTCGTTCATCGAGTTTCGCAGATCCCTTCGCAGTGAGTTTGCCATATCCTTTATCCGGCTTCTCCTTGCGTCGGAAAATGCGAGCGCTCCCTTTTCTGCCTCGTCCAACTTCTCAAATGCGTAATTCCAATCCGAGTCTAGTCTGCTTTTTTTGTCGAACTTTGAAACAAAATCCAGATCCTTTTTAATCTTTGCCTCAAGTTCGCTTCTCTGTGCAAAGCCCTCCTTTATTTGGCTTAAGGGCAGAGAGAACTCCATTTGATTTAGCAAATCTTTGTAGCTGCTCTCAAACTTTGCTATCATCTCTCGCAATTTGGAATCGTCTGATACTTCCACCATAATTGAGAGCTCGCGCTTTGCGTCTTCCCTAAGCTTCATATCTTTTGCGAATTTATCGGCGTAGAATGCGCCGGCTGCAAGCGCGCATATCAGCACGCAAAAGACAAGCCCGCTCTTTGCCCGCGCAAGTCTTATTTGCGACTTTAACTCAGCGCAGCGCTTCTCAAACCTCGACTTCAATTCGTTTTCTAGAAGCTCTCCGGACTTTGCCGCAAGCTCTTTTAATTTCAAGAGTTCCTTTGATGGCGGCAATTCCTCCGGGTGCTCTATTTCCGCAGCAAGAGCTATGGAGGCGTTTGCCCTCTCTTGAAGTTTCAAAATTTCGTCCTGTATTGAAGATGCTCGCTTTGTCTGGCTTTTTACAAATTCCAAGTCGGCTTCATTTGCGCTCAGAGAATACTTTGAGCATATTAAGTCAAACTCCGCGCAAAGGCTCAAAATCTCCCTGTAATCGTCGCTACTTTCAAGCTCGCGCAACTTAGATACTATTTCTACGAGCCTATTTTTTGCATTCCTTAGCTCAAATTCCTCAACTTTGGCCGATAGCTTGATCCAATCGGGGTCGGACGCAAAGATGTCTTTGCCGATTTCTCCTATTGTGCTTGCTATGGAAACGGCCCTCTCTTCATCTTTGTTTGCTAGGGCTTGTTTTGCCTCCGCAAATTTGTCGCCGGCAACTTTTCTCTCCAGCTTTTCGCACTCCTTCTTGGCTTGCGCATCCAGCTTATTTACCTTGGCTATGGTTCGTATAACCGACAGCGCCTCCGGGTAGTTGTGCATGCGCATAGCCCGCCTGTAATCTCTGTAAAGAGGGTGGGTTTGCGAGATTTCGCGAGTGTAAAGCGACTTTAGCAAGTCTATCTGATACTCGTTAAAGGCCGGCGGGCAGGGCAGCGAATTTACTTCGCAAAACGTCCTCCAGTCCTCAATTTTTTCAAACAGCAGCTCGTTTATTGTATCCAACAAAAGAGGCTCCGTCTCCGCCACCTGCAAAGCGGCATAATCCCTCCCCGCCTTTATCAGCGACGCGCAGTGAACCAACTTCCTTTCGGCGTCTTCGCAAACTCGCTTGTACTCGTTTGCAATCGCCCTGAGTTGAGACGGATTCATATCAGCATTTCCGTCTATAATGCTCTGTATTCTCAGAATTAGAAACTGTGTCGTCATAGTTTTTTAATTTCTTTTTCAATGTTCTTCCAGCGGTTCAAGCGCTTTTGGCGCTCGGGTATATCGCTTATTTCAAGTGCGTCGGCAACCGAGTGCATCAAGCTTACGGCGCGGGGCTCGTCAGAATCTTTTTGCGGATTCTTTAAGAGCTCTTGAGCTTCGTCCATAAGAAGGTCGAGATTCCTTGCTATTTGCCCTAAAATTTGCTCGCGCGCGTCCGGATTATAGCCCTTTACTATGGATTTGTCCCATAGTTCCAGAGCTTGCTTCCACTGCTTTGCCTCTATTTTTGCGCTTATTTTTGCTCGCAACTTCTCGTAAGTTTGGCGCGCAGTCTCGGGAGCGGAGGCCTTTGATGAGTCAAAATCTTCATAAACTTGAGCGGGATTGAAGCTCGAACTGCCTTCATTGCCGCCCCCCAGGGCAACTAGCGCCACTGCAAGCGCCGCTATTGTAACTATGACGCTAGCGGAAATTATTGCAATTAGCTTGCCATCTACGCGCTTTTTTTCAACTTTTGCGATGTAAATTTTCGGCTTCATATCCTGAGCGCTTGCAACCTTTAAGCCGAATCTGTCCCTGTTTGACATCGATGCCGTTTTGGCGTACTTAGCCGCCGCTGAAATCGGGGCGTCGGGGGCCGTCTTGGAAATGAGGTTTACCGCGCTTGGATTTGCCTTGAGCTTGTCTAAAGTCGGGTTTATTTCGGCTTTCCAGTTGAAGTCCGACGGATTTTCTCCGCGCTGTATAGCCGTTGTAAAAGTGTAGTCCCAAGACTTTATCTTTTGGGGCAAAAGCGAGGCGCTCTCTGCGTACAGTTCAAGCAGAGCCTGCGCATCTTTGGGCGATGCAAAAATTACTGGGTTTGGCTCAAGAAGCAGCGCCGCTTTTGAGGCGTCGCCAAAGAGCTTTTCCCAATTTTTTGAAGGTGGCTCAAAGCGGGCTTGCGCTTTCTTTATTTCAAGGTCTTCTAAAAAGCGCGGCTCTTCGTCCCAAGAGGCTATCCAATCTTTTTTATCCAGCAGAAATTGCGCGGGGGTTGCCAGAAGCGCGCACTCTTCAGGGCTTAAAACTATGTGTTCTGCAAGGTAGTTTGAGCGATTTGTATAATCGGCCCCCGCGTCGGATACTCTCGTCAATACGTGGTAGGAGGTGTTGGCAAAACTCACAATCCTGTGCGAGAATATCGGAGCGCCCGCCATCTTGTCGCTATCGTACGTCCCGCAGCGCTCGACTATATTTGCCAGCTTCTCCGACATCGATTTTGAGCGCGCCACCGTGCAAAATCCCGTTCTAGAACCGCTCAGCGCCCTCTTTGAACTTGTAAATATGAGCCTGTAAGCCATCTTACTTTACTATGTCCTTTTCGAGAATAGACAGCGCCCACAGAGTCGGTATCTCGACATTCATGGGGTTCAATTTCGAAGGAACGGGCGCAATTTTGCCTGCGTGCGGCCCGCTCTCCAACTTGATGGGAGAGTGACCCAGCGGGCTTATCGCAAAGTAGCGAACATTGCTTGAAATTGACTCGGCCCCGGCAACTATAGAAGCGTCCACATCCAGCATAAATCGCCTAATGATGTCGCTATTTTTTTCGACAGCTTCCTGCGAAAGGCCCTTTCCGTCTTTGTAGTAATCCTGCATCGGTTCTTTTAATAGGTCCTTCCAGAGGTCGTACTTGCCGATTATTACGGCGAGGGGCTTCGAGATTTTGTCTTTAGAGCCCATTCCGAGTATGCGCTTTATGCGTATCTCCATTTCGGCTAAAATCGTATCTTGCTGGTCTATTCGCCCGCCTATCTTTAGCTGGGGATCGGGGTTGTCGGTCAAAAGCTTCTTGAAGTTTCTGTTTGCCGCAGGGTCAAATAGGAAAAATATTGCGTCCGAACTTGCCACGTGCATAGCTCCCGGAGAATCCTCCAAGTCAACTCCCGGTTCGAAGTGCTCGCCGGCGTTGTCGTAGAATACGAGCGCGCTCGTTGTCGAATCGTCGTCGACTTTCGATAGCGAGTAAGTCATGGGCTTGGGCAGAGCCACCATCTTGCCAAAGCGCGGGTAGCGCTCGTACATGGCGCCTTCCAAGGCTGTCTTTGCCAAAATTGCATCCTCCGGCTTCTCGGCTGAGAAGAGGCGGTTTTTCATCTGCGTTAAAAGCATGTTGCCGGAAGGATCTAGATCTTTAAACGAGGCGTTGTAATGTTTAAAGAGGCTGCGCTGAAGCTCATTTATAAGTACGCTCAGGTAGTAGCTCTTGCCGGAACTAGGCGCGCCGACAATTGAAAATATGTGCCGCTTTATGTCTAGGTAGCCGTTCGGCAGCTTCTTGCGGCAGTGCGGACACGCCACGTCGGGCGACGGCATCCCGGCGGGATCGAGCGCAATCCCGTCTGAATCGAAACTAGTCGGCAGAAATCTCAACATCTCCTCGGGGCCCAGAACGGGATCGCCCCTGAGCGACTCGTGGCTCGCGATGCTCATGGCGTCTCCTATGTCGAACTTAAGCCAGCAAAGCGGGCAGATAATTTCACCCTCGCTAGTTGAGATTGGGGAGCTTGAGTTGTCTTTGGACTCTTCAAAAACTTGATTGTAGAAGAAGCCGGAGGGGCAGCCTTTGGGGCATATTGCCAGGCCGTTGCCGGTAAGGCCACGGCGCTCAACGGCGCTCTGGATTCTGTCAAAGGCAACCTCGTCCTCAACCATACCGCTTTCGGTGCTGAATATCAACCACTTGGAAAAATCTATCTTCTTTGCGTTTTCTAGTGCGCCGCTTCCGCAGAATAGAACATAGAGCTTCCTGCCTATCTGAAGTGTATTAACTTGCGAAAGTTCAGTATCTTGTGTTAGTTTTGCCGAATTTAAAATAGCATCTAGCGAGCAGGACTCGCTCGGCGAGATTAACATATCTTCGCCCTTAGTGGGCTTAATCTCGATTTGAGCTTGCAAATCCGTATCAAAATCGCCGTTTTCGTCAATCCCAACAGGGAAGTTTGTAAAGTCTTTAATCTCCGAATTGGAGAGGTCCGCCACTACCAAATGGTCCTTCTTTTTTTTGTTGCCAAATAGAAACATCATATATAGATTTGTTTGTAAAATTAGATACTAGATATTTTTCGCGCAATTTCAATACTAAAGCTCTCTAATTATTTTATTTTTTTTTGAAACTTTTTTGAGCCAGCTTTGTCCATACTGAACATAGGAATGTTAGGTATGTCAAACTTAGAGAAGACAATGAAGGCCGATGACTTGCTTCAGAGGCTAAAAGACGGTGATAACGCCGCCTTTACGGATCTTGTTCGCGAAAACTGGGATAAGGTTTTCTCGCGTGCGTATGGGCTCCTTAAGAATAGAGAAGATGCTGAGGAGGTAACGCAAGATACGTTTGTCCGCGCCAGAAACGGCGTGAATTCCTTCAGGGGGGAATGCTCGACATCAACGTGGTTGCACCGCATCGCGACGAACCTTGCGCGCAATAAGTACTGGTATTGGTGGCGCAGAAAAAGAGGCGAGAGCATGTCTCTCGACGCGCAGATGAGCGAAGGGAGCGATTCGACATTCGCAGACGTTTTGCCCTGTTCCAATCCCACTCCGGCGGACAGTGCGCTTACGAGCGAATTTTCGGATTTGCTGCCGAAGGCGATTGCGTCTTTGGACGATAAATACGCCCAGATTCTCAGAATGCGCTCCGAGAAAGATATGTCTTACGAGCAGATTGCAAAAGAGCTAAATCTCACAGTTGGAACTGTAAAAAGCAGGCTTTCCAGGGCCCGCGAGCAACTGAGAGAGGCCATTGCAAAAATGAGTTAAAGCTATGCAAGAGGCGCAAATCAATTCTAAGATAACGTACGTAAGCCGCAGGGGCTTTGAAGTTTCGCAGGAGAGGTTTGCGGAGTTGGTGAGTCTGTATCTCGACGGAGTTTCTTCTAAAGACGAGCTTGAGCTTCTAGCTGATATTGTCCAGAGCGATTTGAGAGCGCAGGTAGTTTTTAGGCAGGCGTGCAGACTGCACTTGGCAACTTGCCGCATGTTCGGGAAGTCGGACGTGCGCTTGCAAGCTTTGCCCGTGGTCTCGTACGCGCGCAGAACTTACAGGAAGGCGGCGGTTGAGTGGTCGCTTGTCGCGGCCTTCATGATTATGTGCGTTGTCTTGTTTAGGCTTTCTGAGTCTCGCATGAGTCAGTATAACGCCCAACAGCAGCACGCGCCGGAGATTCCCGCGTTCGATTCCGCTTCTATTGGGGTTGCCAACTCGTATGTATCTAGCGGCGATTCTTGCAGCATATTGTACATTTCAAAGTAGTTTTTTTAACGTTGAGTTTTTTAAGGGCGGCGCATGCTGCCTTTTTTTTTGAAGTGGCAGTTTCTTCTATATGCTTAAATTAGCGCTTGAAAGTGCCGTTTAATTTTTGAGAATTGAAGATATGGACGATTTATTTGATTTGCCCCACAATAAGGGGGAGCAAAAGTCGGGCGGAGTCTCTCAGGATTTTTCGGCGACGGCTCCCCTCGCAGTCAGAATGCGTCCGCGCAACCTTTCGGAGATAGTTGGGCACGAATATTTGCTGTCCAAGGACTGCCTCTTGCCCAGGCTAATAAAGAGCAACAACTTTGGCTCTCTCTTGTTCTACGGACCTCCCGGCTGCGGCAAGACAACTCTGGCCGGCGTCATAGCAAACGAGACTAAGAGCAGGTTTGTAAAGATAAACGCGGTTCTTTCAAACGTAGCGGAGTTGCGCGACCAGCTTCGCATGGCTCGCTACTTAAAAAATGAGAGGACTATTCTCTTTATAGAGGCATATACAACGTCATAGCGTCGGATAGTTACTTGTTTGCCTTTGTAAAATGATTTTATGTAGAGAAAAACCGTTATTTTAACGTGTATTCTTTTTCGGAAATCATGTTTTTCTATTTTATTATAATAATAAGATTATTTCATCTGCATTGACAAAAACAAGCAGGGAAGGGGCAAAGGCCGAAGCCTTTGCAAAGGCAAAAAACGATGTGCGAGGCAGTGTTTTTTTCGTTCATATTTTGAGAGCCCCTACCTCTTGGAGCATGTGTTTCTAGAGGGTTATTTCAGCGGTACGGTGGAATTCCATGGGGAGTTTGCCAAATCAGCAACGGCCGCTTTACCGCGTTCATGTTTGTGTACCCGGGGAGATGTTTTCAGCCGGGAGTGTGAAACCGCGCGATCTCGATCGTGCTCCGCAAAGATGTAAAAAAACATCAACTCGCCATAAATCGAGTAAAAAATCGCAAAAAATGCCATGTAAAGTCTTAATGCGTGTATTGATACTTTACATGGCATTTTTATGGTGGGAAAAGAAGTATCCCGTTTTGAGGGGTACAGAGCAAAAGCCGGTTGATCCGAAGATCAACCGGCTTTATCCGGTCAGCGGCGGTGTGATTCAGTCGGTTATAACGGAAGAAGAGGCGGACGGATATCATAAAGTGTTTGTGGACGG
>OLIW01002219.1_pt1 | contig 14936 bp, 13 predicted proteins | sample 1601321 | NCBI WGS metagenome assembly OLIW01 (sample SAMEA2452114, study PRJEB22498) | human gut metagenome | reverse complement strand
GAAGAACGGGTGTTTGAGGAGCGGGTGTTTGAAGAGATGGTGTTTGAAGGGCAGGCATATATTCTCCAATTGAACAGGTTTTAGGAAGGGTTAAATCTATATCCAGTATCTTATTAAAAGCCCAGAAGCATAATATAGACCTTAATGAAATTGAAGGACATATTCTTGACATCGCTGGTATAAGGCTTATATGCCAGTTTACTGATGACATATATAATGTAGCTGACCTTATAAGGGCAAGAAGCGATATGGAAGTCATAACTGAGAAAGATTATGTCAAGAATATCAAGGAAAGCGGATATCGAAGCTATCATATTATAGTCCAGTATAAAGTTGAAACTGTAAAGGGGACTAAGATAATTCCAGTAGAAATCCAGATACGAACACTTGGAATGAACTTCTGGGCTATAATTGAACACTCTCTCCAGTACAAATATAACGGCAATATTCCAAGACATGTAAGGGAACGACTTACATCAGCCGCCGATGCCATATATACGCTTGATAACGAGATGATGAGTATTCACGATGAAATTATTGATGCACAGAATTATGTATCTACCAAAGCTAACATTGTATCCGACATACTTAATAATATACAAAGCCTTTATAAAGTTGCTAACAAGCAGGAAATCATCAGAATTCAGGATGAATTCTATGAGATATACCAGACTGATGATGTTGCCAGACTGCAAAGATTCAGCAGGCAGGTAGATATGATTGCAGAGAATTATAAAGCACAGAGTATATAAAATGTATAAAGAAAGAGGATTTTATGAATTTACCAGAGAAATATCTTAATTCAATGAAAGATATGCTTAAAGATGATTTTGATGATTATCTTGAAAGCTTTAATGATAAAAGATTATATGGACTTCGTGTTAACAACCTTAAGATTTCAACAGAAGATTTTCTTAAGATAAGTCCATTTAAGCTTACACCCATACCTTGGATTGAGAATGGCTTTTACTATGAAGAAACAGATAAACCGGCAAAGCACCCATATTATTACGCCGGACTTTACTATATTCAGGAGCCTAGTGCAATGACACCAGCTAATGTACTTCCTATTGATGAGGGCGATGTCGTATTTGATATGTGTGCCGCACCGGGAGGCAAATCAACAGAGCTTGCGGCAAAGCTTAATGGCACAGGACTTCTTATAACTAATGACATAAGCAATTCAAGAACCAAGGCACTGCTTAAGAATGTTGAAGTATCTGGTGTTTATAACCTTTGTGTGCTTAATGAAGACCCAGCTAAGATATCAGGAAGATTCACAGAATTCTTTGATAAGGTTCTTATAGATGCACCTTGTTCTGGTGAGGGTATGTTCAGAAAAGATAACAAACTTATCAAGGCGTGGGAACAGAGCGGACCAGAAGTATATTCTGCAATACAGAAAAGCATTATAATACATGGTGCGAAAATGCTCCGCCCAGGTGGAATGATGCTTTATTCAACCTGTACATTTTCTTCTCTGGAAGATGAAGAGAGCATTAAATATCTTCTTGATAACTGTCCAGATATGAAACTTGTTGATATTAAACCATACGAAGGATTTACTAAGGGCTTTACTGATATTGATAATGATAATAAGTATAATCTTGACAAATGTGTGAGAATATTCCCACATAAAATGCATGGCGAAGGACATTTTGTTGCACTTCTTAAAAAGGATAATCCAGATGACATTAATAATGCACATTATACAAGAGGATCATTTAATACTAAAATTCCAGATGAGTTAAAGGATTTCCTTGCAAATGTATCAATGGATATCGACACTAAATATATTAATATAAGAGATAACCGTGTGTACTATATTTCCAGGTATATGGCTGATGAAAAGGGCCTTAGAATAATAAGAAATGGTCTTTTGCTTGGTGAACTTAAAAAGAACCGCTTTGAGCCAAGTCAGGCACTTGCTATGGCACTTACAATGAGACAGTATAATAACTGCATTAACCTTAGCGTAGACGATGAGCGTGTTGTAAGATATTTAAAGGGCGAGACAATTGACGTTGATGATTTTGCTGACAGCAAGGGCTGGGCATTGCTTTGCGTTGACGGATATCCTTTAGGCTGGGGTAAATCTAATGGCTCGCAGCTTAAGAATAAATATCTTGCCGGCTGGAGATGGATGTAGTAGGAAAGGACTTTAATGGTTATTAGATTAGACAAATATCTTTGTGATATGCAGGCTGGAACAAGAAGTGCCGTAAAAGACATAATCAGAAAGAAAAAAGTTACAATCAATGGTGAAGTTATCACACGTCCGGAAACTAAAGTAGATATAGATAAGGATGTTGTAACCATTGATAATAACGTGTTAGGTTATTCGGAATATGAATACTATATGCTTAATAAACCAGCAGGAGTTGTGTCTGCTGTATCTGATAAGGATTTTAAGACTGTCGTTGAACTTATAACGGATAACAAACGTAAGGATTTATTTCCGGTTGGAAGACTGGATAAGGATACAGAAGGACTTCTTATCATAACTAATAATGGTGATATGGCACACAGGCTGTTATCACCAAAGCACCATATTGATAAGACTTATTATGTTGTAGCAAAAGGCAGTATAGACAATAAATATATTGATGAATTTAAAAATGGGCTTGTTGTTGATAAAGATTTTACCGCAATGCCAGCAAAGCTTGAGATACTTCAATATAACAATCAGGATGATACAACATTTTTAAATATAACAATTCAAGAGGGAAAGTTTCATCAGATAAAAAGAATGTTTAAGGCAGCCGGTTCAGAGGTGCTTTATCTTAAAAGATTATCAATGGGACAGTTACAGCTTGATGAAACACTTGAACCTGGAAAATTCAGGCCATTAACCGGTAGTGAAATTGATTTATTAAAAAGCTGGAATTAACATTTGTGTCTGTGTGCACTTGACACAAATCAACCAGATACCTGTTAGATACATTGCAGTTATACTGCATTAAAGTGTGCACAGAAATGAGGATATATATGATACACGATTTTCTCCCCGTTTGCAGGGAAGATATGGAAAAAAGAGGGTGGGAGCAATGTGATTTCGTCTATGTTTCAGGTGATGCTTATGTAGACCACCCATCGTTTGGACCTGCTATTATATCAAGGGTATTGGAATCCTTTGGATATAAAGTTGGAATAATAGCACAGCCAGACTGGAAGAATAAAGATTCCATAACAATACTTGGTGAACCACGTCTTGGATTTTTAGTGTCGGCAGGTAATATGGACTCTATGGTAAACCATTATACCGTCAATAAGAAAAGACGTCATTCAGATGCCTTTTCACCTGGCGGAGTTATGGGATTAAGACCTGATTATGCGACAATCGTATACTGTAACTTAATTAAGCAGGTATACAAATCAACTCCTATTATATTAGGTGGAATTGAAGCTTCATTAAGAAGAATGTCGCACTATGATTACTGGTCTGACAAAGTAAAACATTCCGTTCTTATAGACTCGGGTGCAGATATAATCTCTTACGGAATGGGCGAACATTCTATTGTTGAGATAGCTGATGCACTTAATGCAGGAATTGATGTAAAAGATATAACTTATATCAATGGAACTGTATACAAGACTAAGACATTGGATAATTTATCTGACTATATAAATCTTCCATCCTATGATGAGATTGTAAAAGATAAAAGAATATATGCTGAAAGTTTTTATACACAATATAAAAATACTGATCCATTTACTGCAAAGATACTTGTAGAAAAAGCCAAAGAAAAACTATATGTCGTACAGAATCCACCAGCAAAACCGCTTACTACTATGGAGATGGACGATGTATATGCACTTCCGTATATGAGAGATTATCACCCAATGTATAAAGCAGATGGCGGAATACCGGCTTTATCAGAGATTAAATTCTCAATAACAAGCAACAGAGGGTGTTTTGGAGGCTGTTCATTCTGTGCCTTAACATTTCATCAGGGAAGGATAATTCAGGTAAGAAGCCACGAATCCATTGTTGATGAAGCTGTTACTATGACTAAAGATAGAGATTTCAAGGGGTATATACACGATGTTGGAGGACCTACAGCTAATTTCAGGCATACTTCCTGCGAAAAGCAGCTTACTAAGGGCGTATGTATGAACAGACAGTGCCTTTTTCCGGCTCCCTGCAAGAATCTTACAGTTGACCATTCTGATTATATTAAGCTTTTAAGAAAGCTTCGTAAAGTGCCTGGCGTTAAGAAGGTGTTTATCCGTTCAGGAATACGTTTTGACTACTGTATGTGTGATGCGGATGATACATTTATTAAAGAGTTATGTGAACATCACATAAGCGGACAGTTAAGGGTTGCACCTGAGCATATATCAGATAATGTCCTTACGAAAATGGGCAAGCCTTCCAATGATGTATATGAAAAGTTCTTACAACGTTATAAGCGCATTAATAATAAGACAGGCAAGCAGCAGTTCGTTGTCCCATATCTTATGTCAAGCCACCCCGGTTCGACTATGAAGGAGGCGATTGAGCTTGCAGAATATATAAGGGATCTTGGTTATATGCCCGAACAGGTGCAGGATTTCTATCCAACACCATCAACGCTGTCTACCTGTATGTATTATACAGGCTTAGATCCTGCTACTATGGAGAAGGTATATACTCCTGTAAGCCACCACGAAAAGGAAATGCAGAGAGCCCTTATACAATACCGTAATCCAGATAATTACGATCTTGTTAAGGAAGCCCTTATTAAAAATGGACGTACAGACCTTATAGGATTTGGACCAAAATGCCTTATTCCACCAAGAAAAATATCCCATAACACAGGAGGAAAGAACTTTTCATCACGCAAACATAAGACTGTTAAAAATACCACAGCTTATAACAATAAGGGAAAACATAATAGTGCTGGTGCGGGTAAAAGAAGTTCCAATAATAAATCAAAATCTACTAAAAAAGGACATAAGTTATGAGTAAAAAAGAAAAAGGTGAGTTTGGTTATCTTAAATACAAAAGAAGTTTTAACCTGCTTCTTACTATTATTGCATTTTTAATAATTGCCGCAGTATTTGTAACAGGTTTAATAATCTTTAAATCAAGAAATAATTATATGACACTTGTGGCAACTGTTCTTGTACTTCCCGGTGCTAAAATAGCAGTTTCTTATTTTATATTACTGCCACATAAGGTATGTGATAAGGAACTATATACAAGCGTTGAAGCTGCAAAGGGAGAGTTATCAGCTTTATATGATGTAATTGTCAGCAATAACAAAAATCCCATTGGCGTATGTGCTATGGTCATATCTGACAACACAATAATTGCATTAAGCCATGATAAAGCTCCGGATAAGGCATTATTTGAGACAAGCCTTAAAGAATTCTTAAAGAATGATAAGTTAAATGTGACTGTCACTCTTTATACAGAAAAGGATACATTTATTAAAAGAGCAGCTAATATGGCGGCTAACTATGACAATAGCGATACGAATAAGAACAATCGTATAAAGTATGTAACTGAAAGCTGCCTTAATATGTGCTTATAATATGTGGAGTGTTGAATGAAAGAATTAATAATAGATAAATTAGGCGACAACCAGAGGCTTGATAAGTATCTTTCAAAGTATCTGTCTGCCGCAAGTAAAAGCTTTATATATAAAATGCTTAGAAAAAAGAATATTACACTTAATGACAAGAAGGCTGACGGAAGCGAGAAATTACAATCAGGCGACTCTGTCAAAATATTTTTTTCTGATGAAACACTTAATAAGTTCAGTGAAGGCAAAAGCTGCATATCTAATGCTGTCAGCAGACAGACCAATAATATGACAGACAAAGCTGCTGATAACACTGCTAATGAACCTGCTGTAAGAACAGATGGCAAACATACAGACAGCACGGCTGATAAATATTCCTACACAGCTTCTAAAAAAGGTCTTTCTGTTGATTATGAAAAAATATACAGACCGCTTGATATTGTGTATGAAGATGAGAATGTCCTTTTTATTAATAAGCCTGTTGGTATGCTGTCACAAAAGGCAGATAAAAATGACTGCTCTTTGGTAGAATATATTACAGCATACCTGCTTCATAATAATTCTCTTACATATGAAGACCTTGCTATGTTCACGCCGTCAATATGCAACCGCCTTGACAGAAATACAAGCGGCATAATTGCGGCAGGTAAGACGATGAAAGGCTTGCAGGAGCTTTCATCACATTTTAAGGAAAGAACACTTACCAAATATTATATATGTATCGTGGCTGGAAAGGTTGATAAAAGACAACTGATTAAAGGCTATCTTTACAAGGATAAAAAGCTTAACAAAGTTACAATATGCCAGACGCTGCCAAAGGGCAGGGATACAAGTGAATATCTTCCAATCGAAACGGAATATATCCCTGTTGCATATTCTGATAATGCCACGCTTCTAAAGGTTCATCTTATAACCGGACGAAGCCACCAGATACGTGCCCACCTTGCAAGTATCAATCATCCGCTGGCAGGTGATTATAAGTACGGAAAAGCTTCTTTTAACAGAAGGTTCACTGACAAATACAATTGTAAAAGCCAGTTATTACATTCTTATGAGCTTAATATACCTGATATGGATATCCATATACATACGGATATTCCAGATATATTTTTAAATGTATTAAAAGGAGAAAATATATGGCAGCCTGGAATTCAAGAGGTCTTAGAGGCTCTTCATTAGAAGAATATATTAATATGACCAATGAGAAATATCTTCTGAACCATTTAGGACTTATACAGAAGATACCAACACCTATAACGCCTATTAAGATTAATCAGGAGACAAGACAGATTACACTTGCGTACTTTGAACAGAAGAGTACTGTTGATTATATAGGTGTTATACAGGGAATACCTGTATGTTTTGATGCTAAGGAATGTGCTGCAGATACATTTCCAATACATAATATACACGAACATCAGGTTGAATTTATGAAAGAATTTGAAAGGCAGGACGGAATTGCTTTTATAATATTATTTTTTTCAGCAAGAGATGAGTTCTATTATTTGCCATTTTCTGATATAATAAAATTTTGGGAAAGAGCTAAAGCTGGTGAAAGAAAAAGTTTTACTTATGATGAGATTGATAAAAGCTTTAGAATCAATTCTGGCAAAGGCATTATGATTCACTATCTGGAAACGATTCAAAAAGACTTAGACAGACGGGAGCAGTAATTATGAAACATAATTATCTTGACAATTATGAATTAGTCAATGGATATGCACTTATTGACACGGATTTTTCGATTATCACAGCTAACGAGAAAATGTACAAATTTCTTGGTGCTGTGCGAAAGGCAGCAATCTCTGATGCAATTCATCAGGTAGATATTGATGATTTTATTAATGTGTCTAATAACCTGCGTATTGGGCAAAGTAAAAGTATGGTTCTGCGTATGAAAAGAGTTGATAACTCATACAGATGGGTTCTTATGGATATAAAAAGACTTTATATGTCCAATAACCACAAGAAAGAATACCTTGAACTTAATATATCTGATGTCATTGGTCTTAAAAATCATACTAATCGTCTTAATGAAGATATAGGAATATATAGGAGAGTGCTATCAATAAATGATAAATTAGTCTACACCTATGAATATGATAAAGATTTATTTACCATATATAATTATGTTAATGACGATGCCATAGCTGTAATATCTTCAACTATTGATGATGTATATGAAAGAATTCTAAAAAAAGGACTTATACCAAATGAGTCAATAAAAGAATATACTGCATATTTTAATAATATAAAAAATGCTAAGAGTGTGTACGATCACCATTTTAGTATAAATGTTAATTATGGTGACGGATTAAAGCCTACTGGCTCATATATAAATGGCTCAACAATATACGCATAAAGAAAGCCAATACGTTCAGTTGGAACACTTAAGCTTCCAGATGCCAATAATGTATTTTCAAAGACTACATATGATTATGAAGACTGTAATAAAATGCTTGGACGTGAGGGACTTGAGAAATATACGCTTAACAATATTTCTTATAATAAAAATTATAGATTTGCATTTATCAAGGTTCATATTGATAATATTACTGAATTCAAGGATACCCATGGCGAAAAGGCTTATAATACAATTCTTGACATAATCAAAGAAACATTATTAAAGGTTGTAGAATACCGTGGTGTAGCAGGTAATCCTGATAATGAAACAGAATATGTTGTTATAGTTAAAGATCTTTATAATGAATCAGAGCTAAGGGCATTTATCGAATATATGAGGTCGCGTATTATATGGGAATGTAAAGCATTTGATGTCTCATTTATGCCATTATTCTCTATAGGAATTGGACGATATCCTGATAACGGAACAGATTTTAAGGTTATAACTGATAAACTAATAAAAGCCACAGATATTGCTATATCAAAGGGCGGTAACAGATATATAATCTACAAGGAAGACATTCATGGAGAACTATAATATTGTATACAATCAGGCTTGACAGCCTAAAAGTCATTATGTATAATCTCTTTAACATATTATCACGTTACTTTAGTAAAGTGGCGCTGGTATAAATTTTACACGAATCGAGGATGATTATGAAAAAAGATCTGCTTCATACACCTGAAGGTGTACGCGATATATACAGCACTGAATGTGTTGAAAAGAAAATAATAGAAAACAAGCTCCACGATGTATGCCGTCTTTACGGATATAACGATATACAGACACCATCTATTGAATATTTTGATGTATTTAGCAAAGAACGAGGCAGTGTGCCTTCTAATGAAATGTTCAAGTTATTCGACAGATATGGCAATACTCTTGTGTTAAGGCCTGATATGACACCTTCTATAGCAAGAGCAGCAGCTAAATACTTTGAGGATCATATTCTTCCTATTAAACTCTGCTATGTCAGCAATACATTTATTAATGTCAGCAAGTATTATCAGGGCAGATTAAAAGAGAATACAGTTATCGGTGCTGAATTAATAGATGATGCTTCAATTGATGCGGATTACGAAATAATCTGTATGGTAATTGACTGTATGAAGAATGCTGGGCTTACTGAGTTTCAGGTAGAGCTCGGCAATGTAGCTTTCTTTAACGGATTATTAAAAGATGCAGGAATTAAAGGAGATACATACGAAGAACTTCTTAATCTTATTAATGAGAAGAATTATATCGGTGTAGAAGAAATCCTTACTAATCTTAATATTGATAAGAATACAGCTAAGGTATTATTAGAGCTTCCACAGCTTTTTGGACAGGCAGAGGTGCTTGATAAAGCCAGAAGCCTTACTAATATTCCAGAATGCATAGAGGCTGTTGACAGACTTACCAATCTTTATGAGCTTCTTAAGATTAATGGCTACGATAAGTATGTATCCTTTGACCTTGGTGAATTAAGTAACCATACATATTACACAGGAATTATATTTCACGCATTTACATTTGGAACGGGCGAACCAATTGCAAGTGGTGGACGATATGACAAGCTTCTTGGACAGTTCGGCTGTGACAAGGCTTCTATTGGTTTCTCTCTTATAATTGACAGACTTATGGCTGCAATTAACAGACAGAATATAGAGATTGAAGTTGAATACAGCGGTGTGCTTCTTGTATACAGTGAGGATAAGCTTCAGGATGCTGTCAAACGTGCTAATGAATTAAGAAAAGACGGCATTAATGTATGTATGATAAGAAAGAATAATAATAAGTCTGAAAGCCAGTATATTGAATATGCAAAGGCTTCACAGCTTTCAGATGTTGTTTATATTTAACATGCACAGATTTAATCTGCTCTATAAAGAACAAGAATGGAGATTAGTATGAGATACATAACTATTGCACTGGCTAAAGGCCGTTTAGCTAAAAAAGCACTTGAGATATTTGAACATATCGGTGTAACTTGTGATGAGATGAAAGACGAGAACACAAGAAAGTTAATATTCACTAATGAAGAGTTAGGTATAAGATTTTTCCTTGCAAAGCCTTCAGATGTTCCAACATATGTAGAATATGGTGCGGCTGATATTGGTATTGTAGGCAAGGATACACTGCTTGAGGAGGGACGTTCATTATATGAAGTATATGACCTTAAAATCGGGCAATGTAAAATGTGTGTATGTGGTCCAGCCTCAGCCAGGGAGAAATTACAGCACCACGAACTTATAAGAGTTGCTTCCAAGTATCCTAATATTGCCAAAGACTATTTCTATAACAAGAAGCACCAGACAGTAGAAATCATAAAGCTTAACGGTTCAGTTGAGCTGGCACCTATTGTAGGGCTTTCAGAAGTTATTGTTGATATTGTAGAGACTGGTGCAACACTTAGGGAAAATGGTCTTGAAGTTCTTGAAGAAGTATGCCCATTATCAGCACGTATTGTTGTTAACCAGGTAAGTATGAAAATGGAGAACGAAAGAATTACAAAGCTTATTAATGATATAAAGAATTACCTTGAGAACAAATAATTGTTTATATTAAATAATAAAATATACATTCAACGAATGGGATGGAGGACTATATGAGAATAGTTAAATTAACAGATGAAACTAAGAATAATATCCTTGAGGATTTATTAAAAAGAAGTCCTAACAGCTACGGAAAGTTTGAAGCAGCCGTTAATGATATTCTTTTAAATGTAAGAACTAACAAAGACGAGGCTCTTTTTAAGTATACTAAAGACTTTGATAAGGCTGACATTAATGCTTCTAATATCGTTGTAACTAAAGATGAGATTGAGGAAGCTTATACAAAGGTTGACCCAGCTTTAGTTGATGTAATAAGAAAATCTCTTAAGAATATTAAGGAATACCACGAAAAGCAGAAGCAGTACAGCTGGTTTGACTCTAAACCGGACGGAACTATTCTTGGACAGAAAGTAACTCCATTAGCAAGAGCTGGTGTATATGTACCTGGCGGAAAAGCTGCTTATCCATCATCAGTTCTTATGAACGTAGTACCTGCTAAAGTAGCAGGTGTTGAACAGATTATTATGTGTACACCTCCAGACCACGAAGGGAAGGTATATCCTACAACACTTGTAGCAGCTAATGAGGCTGGCGTTGATGTTGTATACAAGGCAGGCGGTGCTCAGGCAATTGCAGCTATGGCTTATGGTACAGAGTCTATTCCAAAAGTTGATAAAATATGTGGTCCGGGTAATATCTATGTTGCCCTTGCTAAAAAAGCTGTGTTTGGTTATGTAAGTATAGACTCTGTTGCAGGTCCTAGTGAAATTCTTGTAATTGCTGATGAGACAGCTAACCCAAGATATGTAGCCGCAGATCTTTTATCTCAGGCTGAACACGATGAGATGGCATCAGCAATCCTTATTACAACAAGCAGTGAGCTTGCCAATAAAGTATCTGCTGAGATTGACGGCTTCTTAAAGGAACTATCAAGAAGTGAGATTATATCTAAATCACTTGATAACTATGGTTATATTCTTCTTGTAGATGATATCAATGAAGCTGTTTCAGTTGCCAACGATATAGCATCAGAACATCTTGAGATTGTAACTAAAGATCCATTTAATGTAATGACTAAGATTAAGAATGCAGGTGCAATATTCCTTGGAGAATACAGCTCAGAGCCTCTTGGAGATTACTTTGCTGGTCCTAACCATGTACTTCCTACTAATGGTACAGCTAAATTCTTCTCAGCATTAAGTGTTGATGACTTTATTAAGAAATCAAGCATAATATCTTATTCAAGGGAAGCTCTTGAAGCTATACATAATGATATTGAGAACTTTGCGGTAGCAGAACATCTTACTGCACACGCTAATTCAATAAAAGTTCGTTTTGAATAAATCGGACATTATATGTGATGTGACGGGCAGAATATCTTTTTTGCCCTGACATCTTTAATATATAATTATATCAGAATCGAGGACGTATATATGTCAAATATGCAGGCAAGACAGGCAACAATTCATAGAAAGACAAGTGAGACAGATATAGAACTTTTTCTGTGCCTAGACGGAGATGGCAATGCACAGGTAGATACAGGAATAGGATTTTTTGACCATATGCTAAAAAGCTTCGCAAAGCATGGTATGTTCGACCTTAACTTAAAAGTTACAGGCGACTTAATCGTTGACTGCCACCATACTATTGAAGATGTTGGTATCGTGCTTGGAGAAGCTGTTAAAAAAGCTCTTGGTGATAAGAAGTCCATAAGAAGATATGGCGATATTATTCTTCCTATGGATGAAGCACTTATATTATGTGCGATTGATTTATCAGGAAGACCATATCTTGTATTTGAGTCACAATTCACTTCCGATATGGTTGGATATTTTGATACACAGATGGTTAAAGAATTCTTCTATGCCATATCATACAGTGCAGGAATGAACCTTCATATAAGAAAGATAACCGGTGAGAATGACCACCACATTATTGAGGGAATGTTCAAGGCATTTGCTAAGGCTTTAGATGAAGCTTGTATGAAAGATGCAAGAATTAAATCAGTATTATCTACAAAGGGAAGCCTATAAATATAAATATTAAGTAAAGATTGGAGCATACAATGAGATTATACCCAGCTATTGATATTAAAGACGGACAGTGTGTAAGATTAAAAAAAGGTCTTTTTAATGATGTAACAGTATATTCAGATAAGCCTTATGAAATAGCCAGGGGCTTTGAACAGGACGGTGCTAAATTCATACATACTGTTGACTTGGATGGTGCATTAAAGGGGCGTGGCGTAAATGCTGACACAATCAGAAAGATAGTATCAAGTGTCAATATACCTGTCCAGATGGGCGGTGGAGTAAGAACACTTGAGAATATTAAAGAAGTTCTCGACCTTGGTGTATACCGTGTAATTATTGGTACTAAGGCAGTTGAAAATCCTGATTTCATAAAGCAGGCAATTGATAAATTCGGACCTGAACATATTGTTGTTGGTGTTGATGCCAAGGACGGGCTTGTAGCCGTTGAAGGCTGGGAAAAGGTAAGTGACAAGACTGCTCTTTCTTTAGCTTTGGCTATGAAAGATATGGGTGTCCAGACAATTGTCTATACTGATATATCTAAAGATGGTATGCTTCAGGGTCCTAATATTGAACAGACTAAGCTTTTATCTGATAAGACAGGAATTAATATAATCGCTTCTGGCGGAATGTCCTGTGTGCAGGATTTAAAGAATATCAATGATGCAGGTATCCACGGAGCAATAATAGGAAAAGCCTTATATGAGAACAGAATTAACCTTAAAGACGCTGTTGATATGTTTGAATCTGGAAGTTCTGTAATTGAAGCTTCTAAAAAGCTTAATACAAGCCTTTCATTTTCTGATTTCAAGCTTAACTCAGATGGTTTAATTCCAGTAGTTGTACAGGACTATGTCAATAATGAAGTGCTTATGGTTGCATATATGAACGAAGAAGCCTATAACCATACTGTTAATACAGGGGTTATGACTTATTACAGCAGAAGCCGTCAGGAATTATGGATTAAGGGCGAAACTTCCGGACATTACCAGTATGTAAAATCCCTTGACATTGACTGTGATAATGATACACTCTTAGCGAAGGTAAAACAGCTTGGAGCGGCATGCCACACCGGCAATTACAGTTGCTTCTACAGAAACCTTGTATCAAAGGATTATGTGGAGACCAATCCGCTCAAGGTATTTAAGGATGTCATGTCAGTGATAGAGGATAGAAAAATCCATCCTAAGGAAGGCTCCTACACTAATTATCTCTTCGACAAGGGAATCGACAAAATTCTCAAAAAATGCGGTGAGGAGGCAACAGAGATTATTATTGCCGCCAAGAATCCCGACCCTGAGGAAATCATTTACGAAATATCTGATTTTCTGTATCATGTGATGGTGCTTATGTCTCTTAAGGGTGTCACATGGGAGGAGATTACCGCTGAGCTTTCAAAACGCTGATAATAAATATTGAGTATGGAGCAGATGTTATGAGAAAAATTGTTATCACAACATTTTCTGATAAAATCACAGCCGTCACCTTCGAGGAGGGCAGGCCTTCACTTATCAATGTCTACGATAAAAATGACAGTGATAAGGAGGCTGCCCTCCTCGGAAACGTATATATAGGCCGTGTCCAGAATGTTGTCAAAAATATCAATTCCGCATTTGTGGAGATTGCAAAGGATGTTGTATGCTATTATTCGCTTAATGATAACACACAGCATCATTTTTTAAACCGGAAAAATACCGGTAAAGTCTGTCAGGGTGACCTTATGCTCGTACAGGTCTCAAAAGAGGCTATAAAGACTAAGGTGCCTTCTGTGTCATCACAGATAAGCATAACCGGAAACTATATCGTTATGTCACTTGATGACAAGGGTGAGGTTGCCGTTTCCGCCAAGATAAGGGACAACCATTTCAGAAAAAATATTCAGGAAAAGCTCAAGCCATACATTGAAGCCTCAGACGGAAGAATGAGCTTCGTGGTAAGAACTGCAGCATACAAGGCTGATGAGAATGAGCTGTTAAAGGAAGCTGAATATATGAGTGGCCTTGAACAGTCAATCCATATTAAGTCGACATCACGGCCGGCCTTTACGTGCCTATATAGGAAGGAGGAGCAGTATGTTGCTGATATAAGGGAGTACAAGCTTACGAACAGCGACAGCATAGTGTCTGATGAATCTGAGCTGTTAGAAAACATAACCTCCGGAGTTCCCAGGTTAAAGGATATAACAAGCCTTTACGAGGATAAGCTTCTTCCATTATATAAGTGTTACAGCCTCGAAAAAATATTACACGACGCACTGAGTCCGCATGTATGGCTTAAATCAGGCGCATACCTTATAATTGAACCTACTGAAGCACTCACCGTTATTGATGTAAATACCGGAAAAAACATCGCCAAAAAGGAAATGCAGGAAAACTTCCTTAAAGTAAATATCGAAGCTGCAGAAGAAATTGCAAGACAGTTAAGGCTGCGCAATATTTCAGGGATTGTCATTGTT
>OLIW01002218.1_pt1 | contig 14941 bp, 11 predicted proteins | sample 1601321 | NCBI WGS metagenome assembly OLIW01 (sample SAMEA2452114, study PRJEB22498) | human gut metagenome | reverse complement strand
GGGCTATCCATGTTGAGGGATCTACTTTTATAAAATTTATGGCGCTTAAATCCAAGACTATCCCGCCGTAGTAGGGCAGAGCAGCCCCTGAACAACCTGAGCCCGCACCGCGCACGGCAATCGGAATTTTGTATTTGTTTGCTACTTTTAACGCCGCCTCAACATCACTGTTGCCCCTAGCCTTGACGAGCGCATCGGCCTTGAAAAAGTAGCGCGAGTTGTCTATGGACACTCTGTTTAAATTTTCGTCGTCGGTAAAAATCACACCGCCGCCCACAATATTTGAAAGCTCCTCGAGAGCTTCTCTTAATATACTCATATGCGAATGTACTTTTTCATTTGCTCGTTTCTAAAATGGCGCAGAATCGTCAGTATGTCGCGCGAGCGGTTCTGCTTTAGCGCTTCCTCCGCAAGTTCCTGCAAGTCTTTAAACGACACTTTTCTGAGCAAAAATTTTATTTCGCTTATAGCGGCAATAGACATGCTGAGCGAATCTATACCCATTCCGACAAGCAGAATTGCAAATATTGGATCCGCCGCAATCTCACCGCAAACCGAAACCCTGAGCCCCGCGGCCTTGCCGTCTTTTATAATCTTATTTAAAGTTCTTATTACCGCAGGATTTGCCGGATTGTAGAGGTGCGCAACATGGTCGTTTACCCTGTCAACAGCCAAGAGGTACTGTATCAAGTCGTTCGTGCCTATGCTTAAGAAGTTGCAGTGCCGCGCCAAAATATCTATTATCATCGCGGCGCTCGGAACCTCTATCATTATTCCGACTTCTATGTTTTCGTTGAAATCCTTACCCTCGTTTTTCAGGGCAAGCTTTGCCTGCTCAAGAACGTCGTTTGCCCTTATAAGCTCGTTTATCCCGCTTATCATGGGGTAGAGAATCTTGACGTTTCCAAATGCGCTGGCCCGCAAAATAGCCTTTAGCTGTTGGGTGAAAATATCCACTCTATCCAGGCAAAAGCGAATCGCTCTGTAACCCATAAATGGATTTTCTTCCTGATAAATCTCCTTTATCATAGGCAGCGTCTTGTCTCCGCCCAAGTCCATCGTGCGTATCACTACGGGCTTTCCGCCGGCTCTTATAGCTGCATCTTTATAGGCCTCAAACTGGGTTTCCTCATCGGGGAAGTCTCCCTTATCCATAAAGAAGTTCTCAGTCCTAAAAAGCCCAACGCCATCGGTAAAATTCTTATCTGCTAGCGGTATGTCCGCAGCCTTTGAAATATTTATGCAAAGCGCCACTTTGTGCCCATCGGTAGTTTCTGACTCAAAGGGCAGGGAGGAATCGAATATCTTTTCAATCTCCCTGTGTATGCTCTCTATCTCTGTGTATTTCTTGAGTGTGTCAGCCGAGGGGTTTTTGAATACTAAGCCCTTGTAGCCGTCTATCAGAACTTGCGTATCTTTTTCTATGGCGGCATCTTCAAGCTTAACCCCAACAACGCAGGGAACTCGCAGCGAACGCGCTAAAATCGCGGTATGGCTAGTCATTGAACCGCGCTCAGTAACTATTCCCAAAACCTTTGTCTTGTCTACAATCGCAAAGTCCGAGGGCGTAAAATCGGTCGATACCAAAATTACCGGCTCCCCAAGAGTGACCGTAGATTTCTCCTCATGGCCCATCAAGTTATTTAGTACTCGGCGAGATACGTCTTTTATGTCGGCTATTCTCTCGCGCATAAACGGGTCGTCTATCTCGTCAAAAGCCTGAATAAACCTATCGACAACCTGCTTGTAGCAGGCCTCTATATTGAGGTTCTTTTCGCGCATTAAAGAGTAGACTTCGTTTATTATTGCCACGTCTTCTAGAACGAGCAAGTGCGCGTCAAATATAGACGCCTCGTCTTCGCCTATTTTTTGCGAAAGTTCGTCCTTTAAGTAGCATATATCTTGGTGCGCCTTTAAGATGGCCTGCTCGAAGCGCTTCTTTTCGCCGTCAAATTGCGAGGGCGAAATTTCGTACATGGGAACTTGGCCAACGCTTCGTATCACAACGAAAGCCTTGCCGCAAGCTGTGCCGTTTGACACGCCTATACCGGTAAATTTCTTTTCTTGGCTCTGTTGTGAATTATCCATTTCGTGAAGTTATCGGATTTTATGTCCCTCAAGGCAACTCTTTTTTTGCGTTTAACTTTCCTTTTTGCCCCGCATGGGCTACTTGCGCTTTCCGCGCTTTGCTAGCTTTTTATATAGAGAGGAATCTATAGCCAAATTTTTCATCTTGTAATTCATTATTCGCTGGGAAATTCCCAAGTAGCGAGCGGCGGCGCTGGCGTTACCGCGGCAGTTTTTTAGAGCCTCGCTTATTAGCTCTCTCTCAAAGGAGCGCACGCTTGAAGTAAAATCCTTGCAAACTTCATCGGATAGGGCGGGCGAGCCCTGCGCAGATTGCGAGGTCTGGAGAGTCGGCGGCAGATTGTAGCCGTAAATTACTTGGTCGCTCGCATTTATAACCGCGCTTTCTATGCAGTTTTCAAGCTCGCGCACATTGCCGGGCCAGTAGTAATTCATGAGCATATTTATGGCGGGTGTGGATATGCGCTTGACCTGCTTTTTGTGCTTTTGCGAGAATTTAGACACAAAGTGCTCGGCAAGCAGCGTGATGTCGCTTCTTCTATCGCGCAATGCGGGCAAGTGTATGGTAAATGAATTTAAGAGCAAATACAAATCTTCCCTGAAAGTGCCGAGAGATACCATCTCCTCCAAATCCTTGCCGCTTGCCGCTATTATGCGGACATCCGAGTGCAGCATCTGCCCTCCGCCCGACCTGTAAAAGGTCTTTTCCTGCATGTACCTCAGCAACTTAAGCTGGTTTTCCATGCCCAAGTCTCCTATTTTGTCGATAAAAATCGTCCCCTTGTCCGCGCTTTCCAATAGCCCTACTTTCCTCGATGAAGCCGAGGCAAATGCTCCCTTTTCGTAGCCGAAAAGCTCGTTTGAAATTACCGCATCCGGCATCGCGACGCAGTTTAGCGACTCAAAGGGCCTGTCCTTGCGCGAAGAATTTGCGACTATAGCTTTTGCGACCAGCTTTTTGCCGGTTCCGCTCTCGCCCCTTATTAAAACCGGCGCATCGCTCTGCGAAAGGTGGGAGATGTCGCTTAGCACTTTCTGCATAGAATTGCACTTGCCTATGATTGAGCCTCGGGCGATTTTATCGCTAAGTTCGAGTCTCAGGCGTCTATTTTCCTCCAAGAGTTGGTCGCGCTCCTGATTCTTTAAAAAGAGTACCGATACGGCGTCCGCCATAATATTTGCTATAGTCTCAAGCAGGCTCAAGTCGCGGCGCAAGTTCGTTTCGGGCGACACTATTCTATCTATAGAGAGAGTGCCTATAACTTGCTCTTGATATATGAAAGGCACGCATATAAAGGCTATATTCTTGCCCGCTTGGCGAGTCTTTGTGCGATTTAAAAATTCGGTGGAGGAGGCTATGTCGGGTATTATTCTAGACTTTGCGTGGGCCGCCACTTGCCCGGTAACTCCCTCTCCTATTCGGTAAACGCCCCTTTTTATTTCTTCCAGTGTCATTCCGTGGCTTGCCTCTATAAACAGAAGGTCCCCCTGCCTGAGAGTCACGGTTCCGCGAAGCAGGCCCATTTCCGAATTTAAAATTTGAAGAACATCTTTTAAGAGCTGGTTTACGTTTGTCTTATGGACTAAAACGCGGCTAATCTGGTGCAGCACTGCCATCTCCAGATTATTGTAATTTCTCTTGCCGCTGTAGCTTGTGGCAGAATCCATATCTAAGCCCTCAGGGCTGCCTTTATTATAGCCTCGGTGCTGGCGTCTTCAGGTAGTTTTGAGAGGGCGCTTCTAACGGCCTTATCGGCGTCAGCCAATTTGTACCCCAAGGCGACTAGTGCTGCAACTGCATCTGAAGCCGCACTCTGAGCCCCGGATTGGGAAAGCGACGCTTCTGATTGAAAAGCCCCTGCGATTTTTGCGAAAGCTCCGCGAAGCTCTACTATCAGCCTTTCTGCCGTCTTTTTGCCTATTCCAGGGCACTTTGAAAGCAGGCTCACATCTCCGGAATCTATCGCGGCCTTCAGCGTCTCAACCGACATTCTGCTTAATATGTTAAGCGCAATTTTTGGACCTATGCCCGACACCTTTTCAATTAAAAGCTTGAAGAAATCTCTGTCGCTTGCGCTGGCAAAACCGTACAAACTTTGCGAATCCTCGCGGTATATTGCAAGCGTATGCAGGAAGGTTTCGGCGCCTATTGCAGGAAGGCGCTCAGCTGTTGTCACGGGTATGTTAACCTCGTAGTATATCCCGTTTACGTCCAAGATTGCGCTAAGCGGTGTTGATTTTGCAAGTTTACCTCTGATTGCCACTATCATAAACAGGTAAGCCTATTAAAAAAAAATCCCGCCTCAAGCAAAAAGCTATGGGCGGGCTTAAAATAAAAACTTAGAGTCTCACTTAAGCTCCAAGACATCTTCCATTCCGTAGAGTCCGGCAGCCTTGCCCTTGAGCCAATTGGCGGCCCTCAAGGCACCGAGCGCAAAAATCTTCCTGTCTGAAGCCTTGTGCGTAAGCTCCAAGCGCTCTCCGTCTGCAGCAAATATTACAGTGTGGTCGCCAACTACGCTTCCACCCCTGAGAGCATGCACGCCAACTTGCCTTGCGGGGCGCTCGCCTACTAGCCCATGCCTGCCGTAGATAACTTCGCTATCTTGCAAGCTTCTGGCTTCCTTTACTATGTTTAGCAACTTTTCCGCCGTTCCGCTAGGCGCGTCTTTCTTGAAGCGGTGGTGCATTTCAACTATCTCAATATCGTAGCTTTCCGGCAAAACTCTAGCCGCAATCTTTGTGAGGTAGTTTAGCAAGTTTACACCGATTGAGTAGTTGCCCGCCCAAACTATGGGAATTTCTTTAGCGCAGGCTAAAATTTCTTCGCGCTGTTCTTGCGAGTGCCCCGTGGTTCCTATTACAAGGGGCTTTTTGTACTTTGCACAAAGCTTGGCTAGCGGAGCCGTCGCCTCGCGGAAGGAAAAGTCTACAACGACATCGCAAGTAGCTATCCCGCTTTCAGGATTGTCGCCCATGTCGCAAGCGCAGACTACTTCGCAGCCGGCCTCCTTAGCGGCGGAAGCTATGGCTTGACCCATTCGACCCTTAAATCCGTTTAATAAAATCTTAGTCATATGCTATATGATGTTTAAATCTTGCAAATCCTGCATTAAAATCTGCTTGTGTTGCTTTGTCATTTCGCAAAGCGGCAGCCTTACTTTTGAGTTTGCTATAAAACCTGCTTTTGCGAGGGCAAATTTTGCCGGAACCGGATTTGGCTCTATAAATAGATTCTTAAATAACGCGTGGAACTTTTCGTTCATAGCCTGGGCTTCTTGCCACTTGCCGTCGCGAGCCGTCTTAACCATTTCCACCATGGCTTCCGGTATTATGTTTGAGGCAACGCTCACAACTCCGCTTGCGCCGGCCTTCATAAAGTCCAAAGTAAGGCCGTCGTCGCCGCTTAAAATATTCATTTTGCCGTTTGCGCGGGCATACATGTCCGCGACCTTTTCAACTTTGCCGCCGGCTTCTTTTATAGCTATAAAATTCGGGTAGGCCTCGCGCAGGCGAAGGGCTGTATCGTTTTCTATCGCAATTCCGCAACGCCCGGGAATAGAGTATAAAACTATGGGCTTTTCCGTAATCTTTGCAACTTCCGAAAAGTGCAGAAAAACTCCCTCTTGCGTCGGCTTATTGTAGTAGGGCGCAACAATCAAAAAGCCGTCGAGGCCGAGCTCGTCGCACTCCCTCGTCATATCTACAGTCTCGGCGGTTGAATTTGAGCCGGTCCCTGCTAGAATCGGAATTCTGCCGGCTGCAAATTTGTGAATTTTTGCTATAACATCTATGTGCTCGCGCGGAGTTAGCGTGGGCGACTCGCCCGTAGTTCCGACTGCAACTATTCCGTCAACGCCTCCCGCAATCTGTTGCTCAACGAGAGCTTCAAGCGACTTGTAATCGACGGAGCCGTCCTCATTCATGGGGGTAACTAGCGCCGTCCAAACTCCAGAGATATTCTCAATATTCATAAAATTTTAATGTGCATTGAAAAAAAACTGTTTTACCCGGTTTTACAACAATTATTTTGCGCCTTCGGAATTTTCTTTGGCGCAATAGTAAACTTTCACAAAGGAGGGCGTCACTTTTTGCGGATTGCTTTTAATAAGTTCTTCAAAGTCTTCAGGCGCCATCCACTCAACGCTGTCAACTTCATCTTTAGCCACGTTAAATTCGCCCTCGTAAACTGTCGTAAATAGCTCTATAAACTCAAAGCCGGTTTCTGCGCAAGCCCCCAGCTTTGCTATCTTTTTAAAGTCGCTTAGCTTTAGTTTTACGCCGAGCTCCTCAAAAGTTTCGCGCAGTAGAGCCTGCTCGTAGCTTTCGCCGCTATCGACGTGCCCCGAGCAAGAAGTTGTGTAGCACAGGGGGTAGCTGTCTTTCAGGGCGGAGCGCTTTTGCAGCAAAATTCTTCCTTTTTTATCGAAAAATATTGCGTGAACCGCTCTGTGAAGCAGCTTGTTTTTATGAATGTAGCTTCTCTTGCCGGAGGATACCACATTGTCGTTTTCGTCAACTATGTCGAATATTTCGTCCGGATTTTGGGCGCAAACTATATCTTTACTCATTGTTAAAAATCCTTTTAAATGTAGAGAAACTCGGGCGGTAATCTCCCAAATTTAATTGCCTTGCGTATTCAAATATAGGGGGGAGCGGATCTATTGGATTAAATCCGCCGTCGACGCGGCGCCTATTTATTAAGTCGAGCGCGATAAAGTCCAGTATTGAGGGATTTGCACTAAGCAGAATTTCCTTTTCGCTTGCAGTGAAGGCCGCGTTAAAGACACTGCCGCCCACGTATTGGTACTTCTCGAAGCTAAGTATTGTAAAAATCAAGCTCTCGTTGAGTTCCGGTATCGCCGCTACTTCCGCCACGGCAACCGGTGCGTTTGCAGGCGCCGACAGAAAGCGCTCGTTGTTTGACATATTCCAAATTGTGTAGTTGCCCAGAGCCGCGCATACGCCAATGCCTTCCATATCTGTTGCAACCGGCAGGTTTATCCAAAAATCGACACTCAAAAACAGAGGCACAGGCAGAAAGCTTTTGCGGGCGTTTTTTGGTGCGTTTGGCGAATATTCCAGAGTGTATTTCAATTCGCGAGGCATTAGGGGGTTATCGTAGAACCAGTCTTTGCTGAAGTATTTTTTTGAGTTTATGTCAACTACTGCTACTCCGCAGAAATTATCGGCCGCGCCCTCTGCAAGTTGAGAATACTTTGGAAGAAAGCCGGAAGCTCGCAATTTACTTCTGTCCATATCGACTATGCGCATATCGCGCTTTGAATATCCGCGTTTTTCCAGCTCCTTTATAACGGCTTTAACCAGCGCAAGCGGAGTTGCGAGGCCCGGGCCGGAATTTGTATATACCTTCATGCCGACTTTCCCTTGCTTTGACTTTTCTATGCGCTTTCCGGCCGATTTTTCAAACGCGTCAAAAAGTGCCGATACTGCCGAGGCGTAGGAGCTTTCGTCGAAATTTTTTAAGTTTGTTTCAAACACGTACGAACTTGCCGCTCTGTAAGCGGAAAGCTCGGCAATTGATGGCTCTAAAGTGCAAACTTGGGCAATCACAGCAAAAAAAATCGCCTTTTTGCGCAAAAAATGAGCAAAAAAACTGAATAATGGTTTGAAAAGTTTGCCGTAATGTGAAATAAAACCCTCCATTAGATTTTTAATTGACCGAATTATAGAAATAGAAATCTTAAAATATGCAAGCAATGAAGTTCGGATTTAGAATTATATTTTTTGCGCTCTTGCAAGTCTTGGCGCTTTTTTTGTTTTCATGCTCTAGGGAGACTCCGGAGCAGAGGCAGGCGCGCTTGCTCAGTGAAATAGACCAGAGCGTTAAGACTGCTCAAACAATGATTTTTGAAGAGAAGTACGCAAATGCGATAGAATTTCTCGAGAAGGCCCTGTCAACATACGGCGATAACGCAAAGATTTTTGAGACTCTCGCCTACGCCTATTCCGCCGACAAGAAGTTCGATATGGCCGGAATGTACTTTGAAAAGGCCGGAGATTTGGACGGTTCCAATCCGGATTTGTATCTAAACGCGGCGTCCGCCTACGAGCAGGCCAAAATCTATCCGGCTGCCGCAGGTGCGTACAGAAAGTACATAGATAAAGTTCCGGACAGCTCTCTTGCGCTAAAAAAGTTTGCAATCTGCCTTGAGAAACAAGACTTGTTTGAGGAGGCCTTAAATGCCTACCACGCCTTTCAGAAGGCTTCAAAGCGCTCTTTGACATCTGACGAGGCCGCAAGTATAGGCTCGCTCTATGTAAAGGTAAAGAATTATCCGCAGGCAAAGCGCTGGCTCGAGGCTGCCTTGGGTGCGACCTTGCCCGAAAATGTAAAGACTCGCTCTGTAATATATGCAGCTATGATTGAGATGTATCTAAATCAAAAAGATATGGCATCTCTACAAAAGGCGCACGACGAGCTTGCAAAGATAAATCCCGAGCTTCTAAATTCAAACTGGCTGGATCTAACTAAGCAGCTAGCAGATTACAATCAGAAGTTAAAGGACGCGCAAGAAGCCATAAAGAAGGCAAATGAGGCAAAGATTCTTGAAGAGAAGCGCTTAGCTGAGGAAAAGGCGAAAGCCGAGGCAAAAAGAAAAGCTGAAGAGGAAAAATTGGCGGCTGCAAAAGCTTCTGAGGAGGTAAAAAAGCAGGAGCAGATAGAGGAGGTCGCAGAGCCTGTCGTGACTCCCGAAGAGCGCCAGCGCAACGAGTTTGACGAAAACTTTGCCAAGGGGGATTTCCCAAAGGCAGAGAAGATTGCGCAGAATATGGTGGCAAAGAAGCCGAGTTCGTCGGAAGCCTGGAGGTGCCTATCAAAAAGTTACACGGCACAAGGTAAGAATAGAGACGCATTTTACGCTGCTCGCGAGGCCATGAGGAATTCTCCGGATGACGTCTCAGAAACGCTCCTTTACTTGAGCACCGCAGGCAAAATCTTAAATAATGAGACCTATTTGGACGAAATTTACAAGGCAAAGGAGAAGTTCCCGAATAACTGCGAAATTATGCTTGGCATGGCGCGCACTTACGCAGTCTTGGGCAACAAGACAGAGGCAAAGTACGCCTACGAGCAATTCTTTAAGCTCGCCGACAGCGAGCATCCTCTGAGGCAACAGGCCACTGAGGAGCTGCAAAAGCTTGATTCTCCCGAGAGTTTGGAACCTGCGGAAGATGTGGATTTCCCGAGCGAGCAGGGAAAACTTGAGCAAAGTGCTAAGTCTGAATCCGCGAAGCAGGATACTGACGAAGCCTCCGATTCAAAAATAGAAGGTGCAAGCGGCGAGGGTAAGGTGCAAGCGGCGGAAGCTTCAGTAGAAAGTGGCTCAGATGTTGAGAAGGCGGATAAAGAGCAGGAAGATAATAAAGCCCAAGCTGAAACTGCACAGCCAGATGACAAGGCCGAAAAAAATAAGTCCGAAAGCGAAAAAAATACTGAAACAACAAAGTAGAGTTGCTTGTCTATACACCGAATGCCTAAAATTAAGGATAGTTGTATAGAGGACATACGAAATAGGGTGAACATATACGACCTAGTTTCGCAGTATGTGAGCCTCAAGCGTTCCGGAGCCCATTTTAAAGGCTTAAGTCCCTTTACCGTCGAAAAAACCCCGTCCTTTTTTGTATATCCGGACAGGGGTTTTTACTATTGCTTTAGCACTAGCCAAGGCGGAGACATCTTTAAGTTTGTGCAGACCAAGGAGTCCTTAAATTTTCCGGAGGCTGTTGAATTTATTGCAAATCGCTTTGGAATTGCCATGGAGTATGAGAAGTCTTCGCGCAATGAATCTAGGCAAAACCAGAGCCTGAGAAAGCAGATTTTCGATATAAACGCAGAGGCGGCGGCTTGGTTTAGCGAGCTGTTTTTCAGAGCCGACGACTTGGGGGAGTGCGCGCGCAGATACTGGGTGCAAGAGCGGCGTTTTAGCGAGGCTGACGCGAAGAATCTGCAAATAGGCGTATCTCCAATAGATTGGGCTGAATTCAAGAAGAAATTGGAGAGAAAATACTCTTTTGAAGCGCTTGCGGAGTCGGGCTTATTTTTTAAGCCAAAGAGCGGCTCATCGCTCATGCAGCGCTTTAGGGGGCGCTTGATGATTCCGATATGCGACACTCAGGGCAGGGTCATAGGCTTTAGTGCGCGCAAGACCCCGCTTACGCCTAGCGATATGGACTACGAGGAGGGCAAGTACGTAAATTCGCCTGAAACTCCGATTTTTAAGAAAAATGCGGTCTTATTTAACTTTCACAGGGCGCGCAAAGCGGCGCTTGAGGCGGGATTTTTCATAGTGGTTGAGGGGCAGATTGACGCCCTCAGAATGTATTTGTCGGGCTTTGAAAACACTGTGGCAGGTCAGGGTACTGCTCTTGGAGAGAATCAGTTTAACCTCTTGGCAAGGCACGCAAAGAAGGTGGTGTTGATGCTGGACGGCGACTCCGCAGGGCAAAAAGCTGCAAAGAGAGTGTTGCCGATTTGTTTGAAGTGCGGCTTAGAGCCTTCTGTTGCGATAATTCCGCCGGGGCAGGACCCGGATTCCCTAATATTAAATGAATCTGCAGCGGCGGTGCAAAAAATATTGGACTCAAGGTTAAGTGCGGTGGGCTTTCTCAGCAAGGTTTTCAAAGACAGTTTTAAAAATCCGAGCGTTGCGGATAAGCGGGCCGTTTTGGAGGAGATTTACACGCTTATTGATAGCACGGATTCCTTCGTGGCAAAGGACGAGTATTTGAGGGAGGCTTCGCAGTGTCTGGGGGCGGAGCACTCGGCAGTAGCGCGCGATTATATGTCGCGCAGCAAAGCGGCGCCTGCAAAGCCCGAAAAGATTGAAAAGAACTCACGCCAAGTATTGACAAACGCCATATATGATGTTTTAAGTGTGTGCTTAGTTTATCCCGACATCGCGCAGTCAGTGGCAAATATCGTCGACACCGATTGGTTTGGCGACGCTTCGGCGTGCGAGCGGTTGTTTAGGCGTTTGATTTTTTATTACAGAAACGGTGAGAATTTTGACATATCACAAATAGAAGAGGAGTCCGAAAAAAACTTGGCATACGAGATACTGGCAAATTCGGCTGGCGAAATTGAAAATCCGTCGGCAATAGCCTCTAAGTGCGTTGAGCGCATACATAAGAATTATTGCAAGGCGGAGTTGGACAGATTATCCAAGGTTATGGAGTCGGGCGAGGCCGATACGCAGCAAAAGAGAGAGGCCCTCTCAAAGTCAAGTCAGCTCCGCAAACTATTGAGAAACACTAAATTTATCATATAAAGGCAATTCCAATATGGCAACAAAGAGCAAAACAGCTAAAAAGGTTAAGTCGGAAAAAACGATATCAAAGAAGGAATCTAAGGCACCCGCAAAGAAGGCGTCGCCCAAGGTCAAGGCCCCCGTAAAGGCGGCTCCAGAAAAGAAGGTTTCGGCGGCAGCCCAAAAGAAGAGTGCCAAAGTTGCGCCCGCAAAAAAAGTCGATGCGAAGGCCGCCCCGAAGAAGTCTCCGGAAAAAACAGAGGCTGTTAAGCTTGTAAATCCAAAGTCTGTCGTAAAGATTACAAATGCTCCTCAAACTGCAAAGACCGCCGTGCCGCAGAAAATTGAGATGCTCAAAATGGCTGCAGAGCAGGCATCGCTAGATAAGGTTGTAGAGAGCGTTCCGGTTACGCAGCACAAGAAGCTCTTAAACGACAGAATCTTGCACTTGGTGAATTTGTCAAAGGAGCAGGGGTATCTGACAGTTCAGGATATAAATGAAAATTTGACCGAGAGCTTGGATACGCCCGAAGAAATCGAGAATATAATAAACATACTTGAGAATCTCGATGTAGATATTCTGGATACGGACGAAGTTGACGATTACAAAGAGAGGAATGCCGAAAACGAGGAAAAGCAAGTAAAGGCGTCGGCGGCGGACAATCTAGACGATCCCGTTAGAATGTATCTAAAGCAGATGGGGCAGGTGCCTTTGCTCTCGCGCGAGCAGGAGGTTGCCATTTCAAAGAGGATAGAGTCGGCGGAAAACAAGGCTACTAAAGCGCTCTTTTCAATTTCGCTCACAAATCGCTTCCAGATAGACTTGGCAAAGAAGCTCTTAAACAGAGAAGAGCGCTTTGATAAAATCGTTCTCGATAAAAAGATAGACAGCCGCGAGAAGTATTTTAATGTCGAACTCCCTAGGGCTTTGAACGAGGCCGAGCAGCTTGAAGATAAGCTTGAGAAGGCTTGGCAGAATTACGAAAAATCGGAATCGCCAACCTTAAAGAAGCGAAATCTAACTTTGTTTAAGAACTTGGAGGCAAAGCTAAAGGATGTTTACAAGGCTTACAAATTCAAACTAAAGGCCTTTGAGGAATTTTTGGACGGCTTGGCTCCAACCCTGAGAGAAATAGAGGACTATCTCTACAAGCTCGACGCCTTGGAAAAGAGCGGAAAAAAGATAAGGATAGGTAACGAGCAGGCGATACGCGAAAGGCTATTGCAGATTCGCGATATGTATAGAATTGAGCCTGCCGATTTGGTTGCAATAGTTAAGGAAGTTAGAGCCGATATGCGCGAGGCTCACAAGGCAAAGACCGAGATGGTGCGCGCAAATTTGAGACTGGTAATTTCAATAGCAAAGAAGTACACCAACAGGGGGCTCAATTTCTTAGACCTGATTCAGGAGGGAAATATGGGGCTTATGAAGGCCGTTGAAAAGTTTGAATACCGCCGCGGCTACAAATTTTCGACCTACGCGACTTGGTGGATACGCCAAGCAATTACGCGCTCCATCGCAGACCAGGCCCGCACGATACGCATACCGGTGCACATGATAGAAACTCTCAACAAGGTCATGCAAATACAAAAGCAGCTCTTGCAGGAATTGGGGCACGAACCGACTCCGGAGGAGGTAGCAGCGGAGATGCAGTTGCCTGTAGAGAGAGTTCAATCCATAATGAAGATGGCTCAGCAGCCGATATCACTGCAAAGCCCCGTAGGAGATTCGGACGACACTAATTTTGGTGATTTTATAGAGGATAAGAGCGCCGAAAATCCCTACGATATGACGGCCTATTCGCTATTGCGCGAAAAATTGATGGACGTTCTCTCGTCCTTAACTCCGCGCGAGCGCAATGTGCTCACGCTCCGCTTCGGCTTGCAAGACGGCTACTCACGCACTCTAGAGGAAGTTGGCAAGCAATTTAACGTTACGCGCGAGCGCATACGCCAGATAGAGGCAAAGGCTCTCAGAAAGATGCGCCACCCGACGCGCAAACGCCAGTTGCATGGTTTTATTGAGGCTGAAACCGGAAATGCAGGGCCTGGGTTTGATCAGTTTAAGAAGAGCAAGGAGGATTAGTTTTATAATCCTTAGCATTTTGGGTTTGGGTGCGTTTTGCGTCCAAACCTTTGCTGCGCCCAGACGCCCGGCTGCGGTTTTGACGGAATTTAAAAAGCCTGAAAAAAAGAAGAAAGTTTTTAGGGAAAGCGAAGTTGATTTTAGGCTCGGCAATGTCATCTGGAAGCAGGATAAGCTTGTTGCCGTGTATTTGCTTTCAACATCGCGCAGCATGCCGCCGGGTTGGAGCAGTGTGTTTTACGTATGCGATGAGAGAATGACTCCGGTTGCGACCGTAGTTGAGCTGGGTGTAAGCCACAGGAATTGTTCGATGTTTTTAATTTCAGAGGGGGAAGTCGAATTGGGCGACAATGTATTTGTAAAATATATTCCCCCTGAATTGCCGCAAAATAGCCAAGATGGCAGGGAAGCTAAATTGTAGGCGATTGTCCGTTTATAGCGGCATAGTCTGAGAGGCGGGTAACTAGCAACTTTTGCCGGTTTCCCTGCCAGTTCATGTTGAACTCAAAACCTTTGTATTCCAAGTTCACATTGAATCCATATACATATGTTGGCCAAGGGTTACCTATTGAAGTCATGTCTTCATCATTGATACGTCCGTCTCCATTCAGGTCTTTAAATTTAATATCTCCCGGGCCTATATTTCCTGCATCGTATGCTACGCCCCATTTTTCCATTGATATCGCATTCAAGGCATCTATTTCTGCCTGTGTTTGATACAATCCGTCTGCTACGTATCCCCAAAATGCTGCTACCGGTCCGTCTACGAGTGTGCGATTGAAGCTTCCTCCGGACAAATAGCTGGCATTACCGATGTTTAGTACTTTATTTTTGTTGTACGAGATATTTCCACTTACGAGGTAGTTGAAATGATTGATTGATCCTCTGTATGACAAAGCCACTTCAATACCTTTGTTGCTGATTTCTCCTTTGTTCAACTTATAAGTACTACTACCAACACCGATATGTGAAGGCATTTTTTGTTCAATCAATGCATCGCGTGTTTTCTTGTTGTATAGGTCGATAGTGGCTGTAAAAGCATTATTCCATGCTCCAAGATCTATTCCGATGTTAGTTATTCTTGTTTTTTCCCATGTTACGTCTTTATTCGGAGTTTTCTGGGCCAACCAAGTACCATTCGTTTGTAATTTATATTCTTGTCTCCACCAGTTTTTGTCTATACTGTTGTTGCCAATTTCTCCGATACCAAACCTTAGTTTCAAGTCATTAATCTTTTCTACTTTAAAGAACTTCTCATTGGCTATGTTCCAACCAACAGACACAGATGGGAAGAAAGCGCTTCTTTTGCCCGGAGCAAATATATCAGTGGCATCATTTCTAAAGTTCGCTGTTAGCAGATAGCGGTTGTCATAAGCATAGGTAACACGTCCGAATATGGAGTAGCTACTTCCTGTAGCCCAAGAGTTGGTACCGTCTCTGTGATCGGTAAGAGCAGTACTTCTTAAGTCTTGAGCCGGTATACCCCATTCAGCAT
>OLIW01002217.1_pt1 | contig 14944 bp, 11 predicted proteins | sample 1601321 | NCBI WGS metagenome assembly OLIW01 (sample SAMEA2452114, study PRJEB22498) | human gut metagenome | reverse complement strand
CATCACGCGCATTATGCGCTTGTCCATCTCATCTAGCCCGTTTTCGTCTATTTCCAAAAGCTCCAGAGCCGCGGCAGCCGATTTTTTAGTAATTTTGCCCCCGCTTTTTTCCTGAGAGTAGTCGCGTACAAAGCGCACTAAGTTGTTTGCAATTCGCGGAGTCCCACGGCAGCGGCGCGCAATTTCCTCGGCGCCGGCGTCGTCAATCTCTATTTTCAAAATTCCGCAGGAGCGCTTTACGATTTTTTTTAGCTCGCTTACAGAGTAATAATCCAGCCTCGTCTTTAAAGTGAATCTGCTTCTGAGAGGCGCAGTCAAAAGCCCCGTTCGAGTAGTTGCCCCTATGAGCGTAAAGCGCGGGATTGTTAGGCGCACTGAGCGGGCATTAGGCCCCTGGTCTATCATAATGTCTATGCGATAGTCCTCCATTGCGCTATAGAGGTATTCCTCCACAGTTCTTGATATGCGGTGGATTTCATCTATAAAGAGTATGTCGCCCTCCTCCAAGTTCGTAAGCAGCCCCGCCAAGTCGGAGGCCTTCTCTATTACGGGGCCTGAGGTGATTTTTATCTGCGCGTTCATCTCGTTTGCAAGTATTAGCGCAAGTGTGGTTTTGCCCAGTCCCGGCGGCCCGTGAAGCAGTATGTGGTCGAGAGTATCGCCCCTGCGCTTTGCCGCCGCAACGACAACCTTGAGCCTCTCAAGCGTCTTTTCCTGCCCGGAAAACGATTCAAAGCCCTGAGGCCTCAGCGAGGCTTCCTCAGAACTCTCAGTGCGCTCGATGGCTTTCTTCAAATAATCGCTTCCCGTTTCCATTCTTATAGAATCTAATCGGCGGGCTCTTTTTACAAGAAAAAAGATATTTGACTAAGCGAATTTCGCCGACAAGCTCTTCCTCAAGTGAATATAAATTTTGTCAGGCTTTGCGACTTTAGAAATATAGAGCTTTCGGAGGCTTTATTTAGCTCCAAAAGCGTGTGGATACATGGTCAAAACGCCCAGGGCAAGACAAACCTTCTTGAGGCCTTGGGGCTTCTTTGCGCCTTGCGCTCCTTTAGAACTTCAAAGACTGCTGCGCTCATAAAAAAGTCTAAGGCTTGCGCAAAGCTATTGTTTAGGCTGAGTCACGAAGTTTTGGGTGAGTGCGAGGTCATTTTAGAACTGGGCGAAAAAACAAAAAAGATATTTGTAAACGATGTAGAGTGCAAAAGCTTGGCTGAATTTATAGGCGAATTCCCAGTTTTGGCGGTTTGTAGCGACGATATTAAGCTTGTGAGGGGCGGCCCCGCCGAGAGGCGCAAGTTTGTTGATATGCTCATATCGAGTTTGGACGCCGATTATTTCCGCCGCCTAAAACTCTACCACGCAGCGCTAAATCAGCGAAACGCCCTCTTAAAACAAAGCAATTTTGACGAAGTTTTAATGGGCGTTTTAGAAGCTCAAATGGCGGAGGCAGCTGTCTCTATAAACGCGCTTCGAGACAAGTATTTAAAGTCTCTGGGCAGCCTTGCCACAAAGAAATACAAAATCCTCTCTTCCGACAGAGAGTCCGCCGCGGTCGTATTTAAGTCGGCGCAGTTAAATTTGAGCTGCAGCGAGTATCTGTCGCTTCTAAAATCATCTCGCGAGCGCGACGCTCTGCTAGGTTCAACTTCCATAGGCCCGCATCGCGATGACTTTTTAATTCTGGTAGCCGGGGCCGGCGCCAAGGAATTTGCCTCAGAGGGGCAACAGCGCAGCATAGTTTTATCGCTTAAACTCGCCCAGTATGAAATGGCAAAACTTGCCAAAAATATAGTTCCCGTCCTCCTCTGCGACGACATTTTGGGCGAGCTTGACTCCGATAGGCGAGAGGCCTTTTGGTCTTGCATAGACCGCGATTGCCAAGTCTTTGCAAGTTCCACAAGCCCCGCTCCCGAATCTTACGCTTTGAGGGAATCTTGGCAGAGCATAGAAGTTAAAAGCGGGAGTTTCTATTTGTAGGCTTTTTCTTTTGATCCTTCCGCCTTACTAAAAAACGGCAAGCTTTGCGAAAACCCATAGCCCTTAACTTATATTGCCGTATGAAACTGGCCTTAGTGAAGAAACTAAGAACTGAATCTTATCTCTTTTGAATTTAGGTGCGTTTTTTCAAATTTGCGCTTTGCAAGCATTAAACCGTATTTCCGGCTTCCTGCGATCTTAATTGATTCGCGACATTTCATTTGTTTTAAGCACAAAAAAGCTCCGCAATGAGAATTGCGGAGCTTTTTTAGAAAAAATTAACTTTTACTTGGCAACATCAGCTTTTACGCCGGGAGCGTAGAACTCAAAAATTGCCTCAATCATAGCCAAATGCTCTTCGCGGGAAATCTTGCCGTCCTTCTTGAGTGCGTCTGCCTTCATGATTGCCTCGGACATGCCTTCAAATTTCTTTTCACCGGGGGTTGCAGGCAAAAAGTCGGGAACTAACTTGCCTTCAATCGGATTTGGAGTAAATACGCGGTAATAACCAGCGTCTGTCAATGGTCCAAACTTTATGAAGGGATTTTGCTCTGTCGAAGCCAATGAGAAAGTTTCGTCTTTAAAGCCCGCCTTCTTTAGAACTACCGTGTAGGTCATGCTCTTGTCGAGGTCAACCATGCAGGGGGTCTTGCCCTTCACCTCGCCACCTATCACGACCTCGGCGCCACTTGGCACGGAGTCAACCTTGACGGTTTCCTGAGTTAAAGGATTAGATGCGCATGCCGAGAGCAATGCCGCCATAAGGGATGGGATAAGTAATTTCTTCATATCTGGAATATTTCAATTAATGTTTATCTTTTTAAAAAATTTTTGTAAAGTAAAATTTTAAATAAATTCCTATTTCTTTGGCGCCTGCTTCGCGTTTAGCGGAACTAATTCAGCCTTTGCGGGATTGGGAGTGAGAACTCTGTAAAAGCCCAACTCATCCAAGGGCCCAATTTTTACAAGTGGATTAGACGAGGATGTGGAAATGACAAACGCCTCATCCTTAAAGCCATCTTTCTTCATAACAACGCTGTGCGTCGATTTCGTACTCAGCGAAATTTCGCAGGGAGTTGTACCTCTAAGTTCGCCGTTTATCAATACTTGCGCACCCTCGGGCTCCGATTGAAATTGCACAGGCTCGCTAGAGATGGGCGAGTTTGAGCAACACGCTGAAAGTAGCGCCGCAAAAGCCAATGCTGGGAAAAACTTTTTCATGTGGAGATCTCTTCCTTAAAAACTGTTTTGCAAAAACAAATTAATTTGTTGTTTTAGTGAGGTTGTTCTTTTTTCTCTAAAACGTCAAGCATTAAAGAGCACAAAATAATTTTTATAGCTTCGATAGCTCCTTTGAGCGCTTCTCGGCAGCTCTTAAGGCGTCCGTAACCATGTCTCTAAAATTGTTTGCCTTAAAGACGTCCAGTCCTGCAAGAGTCGTGCCGCCGGGGCTGCAGACAGCGTCTCGCAGGGTTTCCGGCGAGCGGCTGTCGCTTACAAGCAACATCGCCGAGCCCAATAGCGTTTGCAGAGTAAGCTTTGTTGCCTGCTCTTCCGAAAAGCCTATTTTTTTGCCCCCCTCTATCAGTGCTGCAGCAAATTCAAACACATAGCCCGGACCGCTTCCCGATAGAGCCGTGACTGCGTCAAGTCTGGCCTCCGGACACTCTATTACCTCTCCTATTGCCGACAAAACTCCGCGAACGATTTCGCGCTCCTTCTCCGTGAGTTCGGACTCCGGAGCAAAACAGGAAATCCCCTTTGAAATTAGCGCGGGCATATTGGGCATTACCCTCACAATCTTTTTTGCGTTTGGAAAGCGCGCCCTGAGTTTTTCTATGGTAGTTCCCGCAAGTATTGAAATTAGAAGCTCAATTTGCTTATCGCCAATTGCGGCCGCAACGTCGGCGAGCTGCTGCGGCTTGCACGCAAGCACCATAGTTTGCGCATCGAGCTTGCGGATATCTTCCGTCAGGCTTATACCCGTGTTTTGCGCGAGAATCTTACCGGTATCGTCATTGCCGCAAGTGCACTCTATATCCCACGGCCTGACTGCCGCGCTTTTAATCATACCTCCAACTATGGCCGACGCCATTTTGCCGGCTCCAACAAATGCAAATTTTTTCATAATCTTCTTTTAATCTGCAGTATCTCCATATTTTTTTGCTTTTTCAAGACTTTATTTGAGTCTGCTTTTGTCGGAACAATCATCTCGGAGCTGCTTTCTATGGCATATACAGGTAAATCTTTGCTAAAACTATACTTGAAATCGGGCAAATATTCTGCAAGCCTCTCTGAATAGTCGGCTTGCCGGCTAGAGTGAATCCAATATTAAAGATTATGGCAAACACGAAAAAAACTGCTAAGAAGGCTCTTCCCATAAAGAGGTGCAAGTTCTACACGCACTCTACTGCGGAGGAGTTTAAGGAGTCTGTACTGTGGCACCTCGAAAGGTCTTTGGCGCGCTCTCCGCGCGATGCAACCTCTAGAGATTGGTGGTTGGCTGTGGCTTTGACCGTCCGCGAAGACATAATGGGGCGCTTCATGAAAACTATGGATCGCCAGCACGAGTCTAACGCAAAGCGCGTCTATTATCTCTCGCTGGAATACTTGATGGGGCGCCTCACTGAGGATACCCTGACAAATTCTGGGCTTATGGATATAGCAAGGCAGGCTCTCAAGGAATTGAACTTGGACTTTGACCAGATAATGTCAAAGGAAGTCGATATGGGCCTTGGCAATGGCGGTTTGGGAAGGCTTGCGGCCTGCTTTCAGGATTCCCTAGCAACTTTGGACTATCCCGCCGTGGGTTACGGAATTTTGTACGAATTTGGCTTGTTTACCCAGAGCTTTGATTCTGAGGGCAGGCAGGTTGAGTCTCCGGATAATTGGCTCAAATTTGGCTCTCCGTGGGATATAGTAAGGCCGGAATACACGGTGAATGTAAAGATTGGCGGCAGAGTTGAGGGCGTCATGAGCTCCACCGGAGATTGGACTCCAAAGTGGATTCCAAGCGGAGAGCTCCTCGGCGTTCCCTGGGACGTTCCCGTGGTAGGCTACGGCGTTGGAACGGTAAACTTCTTGCGCCTGTGGGAATCTCGCGCCACAAACGAACTCGATTTGTCTGCCTTCAACGAGGGCGGCTACACCCAGGCGGTTCATCAGAAGGCCATGAGCGAGACCGTCTCAAAGGTCTTGTACCCAAATGACAAGACCGAAAACGGCAAGGCTCTGCGCCTAACCCAGCAGTATTTCTTTGTAACTTGCTCTCTGCAGGACATAATACGCAGGTTTAAAGTTTCAAACGGCACGAATTGGAAGATTTTCCCCGAAAAGGTGAGCATACAGCTAAACGATACGCACCCGGCCATAGCAATTGCGGAACTGATGCGCCTGCTAGTGGATGTCGAGGGCCTAAGTTGGGACGATGCCTGGGGCATTTCTACAAAGGTGTTTGCCTACACAAACCACACGCTCTTGCCCGAGGCTCTTGAAAAGTGGCCGGTTCCCATGTTTGAAAAACTTTTGCCGCGCCATCTGCAGATAATATATGAAATCAACCGCCGCTGGCTCGATACCGTTCGCAAGTTCTACGGCAATAACGACGCCAAGTGCGCGCTGCTTTCAATAATTGAGGAGGGCAGCCCCAAGATGGTCAGAATGGCCTATCTTGCGGTTGTGGGTTCATACAGCGTAAATGGCGTTGCGGCTCTGCACTCAGAGCTATTAAAGCAGAGCGTCTTGCGCGAGTTTTACGATATAACTCCCGAAAAGTTCAACAACAAGACAAACGGCATAACGCCGCGCAGGTGGCTCAAGACCGCAAATCCGCGCCTGTCGGATTTAATTACGGAAACTTTGCGCGACGAAACTTGGGTCACAAACTTGGATTTGCTCCACAAGTTAGAGCCCTTTGCCGACGATGCGGACTTTAGGAAAAAGTACATGCACGTAAAGCGCCAGAACAAGGTGGACTTAGCCGGCGTAATAAAGCGACTCTGCGGGGTTGATGTTAGCCCCGATGCGATTTTCGACGTGCAGATTAAGAGGCTTCACGAGTACAAGCGCCAGCATCTAAACTTGCTTTATATCCTAACGCTCTACCGCAGGCTCTTGCACAATCCCGACTTGGATATTCCTCCGCGCGTCTTCATATTCGGGGCAAAGGCGGCTCCGGGTTACGACTTGGCAAAAAATATAATTTGGGCTATAAATACCGTCGCAAAGGTCATAAATAGCGACAAGCGCATAAAGGACAAGCTCAAGGTCGTGTTTATCCCGAATTACAATGTGTCGCTTGCAATGCAGATAATTCCGGCTGCGGACGTGTCGGAGCAGATTTCTACTGCCGGCAAGGAAGCTTCTGGAACGGGCAACATGAAGCTTGCGCTAAACGGAGCTATCACTATGGGAACTCTCGACGGAGCAAATGTTGAGATTCTTGAGCAGGTTGGCGCCGATAATCTGTTCATATTCGGGCTTACTGTCGACGAAGTTCAGAAGCTGAAGGCTGAGGGTGCAAGCCCTTGGACTTACTACAATTCAAACGAAAATCTGAAGGCGGTTTTGGACTGGTTGGTGTCGGACTACTTTATGCCGTCAAATCCGGACGCCTTTATGCCGCTTAGAAAATCTGTCTTGGATTGGGGCGACCCATTTATGGTTTGCGCCGACTATCAGGCCTATTGCGACGCCCAGGACAAGTTGGGCGAGGCCTATAAAGACAGGGAAAAGTGGGCGAAGATGGCGATATTAAACACTGCCAGAATGGGCAAATTCTCGTCAGACCGCACCATAAGCGAGTATGCAAGCGATATTTGGCACTTATCCAAGCTTGAGCCTGAAGCCTAAGTATTGCTAAGTATGATTTCACAAAAGCCCCGCGCAGGTTCGCGGGGCTTTTTTTGAAATTAGCTCCATTGTGAAAGTTATTATTCAAGACCCTTATCTGGGGAACTTACTATATGTATTTATACGGATAATTTGATTTTTTAATTTGCGTTTTGAGACTTTTTACTGTTTGCTTACTCTCGATAGGAGGGAGCTGCACTTTACTTAAATGTTTTGATATGAGTTTTTACGCGGCAATAGTGGGCTTGTTCTCCTGCATACTTCTGAATATAGCGCTCAGGGGATTTTACCTTAGATTCAGGTATTCAAGGGTTATATGCGCGTGGTTAAACACCCTGGGCTTCGGATTTCTAACAGCCTGTGCGCTAGACGCGCTCTTTGGGCGGCGGCAATGGTATGTGGAACTTGCCATGGGAGTTTTGATAGTTCTAATTGTATATTCTGCATTTGTGCGCTTTTACGTCGCGTTTTTGTCGGAGCATTTCTCGGAGCGCTTTCCCCATAGAAAAAGCACCTTGAGCTCTTGGAAGATAGGCAAGAGTTACTCCGACTTCAAGGAGCAAATAGAATCTCGCGGCTTTAAAAGAGTGGGAAGTTCCGAAACGACAGACGAAGCTTACGATGGAATTTTGGCGTACAACACTTACTTTATTTCCGACGATGCTCTAACTTTGCTAAGCATAGAATTTACTCTGCCTGAGTCTACCGATGAGATTACTACGCATCTTATAAGCATGGCGAAATTCGGTGGAGATAATGTCGAAATTTTTTTAACGCGCAATGCAAACCGCCCGATAGGGCTATTTGCCCCGCAAGAGTACTCTTACTTAAATTTGCCTATGCAGCACGATACTTTCAAGCTTCTAGACATACATAAAGCGCGCATAAAAGAGGTGGCAGGCAAGCTGATTGCCATAGATTCCGACGCCCTTGAATTTGTGCGCAAAATGGAAAATGATTGGCAAAATGCAAATATAGAGTATGGTATACTGAATAATAAGCGCGATGTCGACGAACTTGGCATACTAACTAGCGAGGGGAAGTACAGGCTTTGGATAGAGTCGCTGCTTTTAACCTACTTTGGCTATGCGCCGAAATGTTAGACGATGTCTGAAGAAACTTTTAAAGAAAAATTAAAGAGGATTGGCGACAACCTCGAGAAGATGACTGTCGATGTGATATACGACAGGCGGCACGATTTGCCCTCGCGCATATACGGAGCCTTCTTAAAGTGTTTGTCTTTCATATTTAGCGCGGTGGTGCAACTGCGCTACAAGCTATATAAAAATAGGGTATTTAGAGATACGCCCCTGGGTTGCCTTGTAATAGTTGTTGGAAATTTAACCGTGGGCGGAACGGGCAAGACTCCGGTAGTTGAAAAATTTGCGCGCGAGCTTGCCGCAAGGGGTAGAAAGGTTGCGATTTTAAGCCGCGGCTACAAGAGCAAGTCGGACAGCCTCCTTACAAAATTTTGGCGCTGGCTAAGCCATGGCGAGAGCCCAAAGCCCAAAGTAGTGTCTGACGGAAAGCGTATTTTGCTAAATTCGGAGCTCGCGGGCGACGAGCCTTACATGCTTGCAAAAAATCTTCCCGGCGTAGTGGTTGTGGTGGATAAAAACCGCGTAAAGGCCGGCAACTTTGCGATAGAGGAGTTCGGGGTTGATACGCTAATTTTGGACGACGGCTTCCAATATCTGCCACTGCGCGGGCAGATGCAGCTTTTGCTTGTCGATAAGACCAATCCCTTCGGCAACAAGTCGCTCTTGCCGCGCGGTATTTTAAGAGAGCCCATAAAGCACTTAAAGAGGGCCTCGTACATATTCCTCACAAAGAGCGATGGCAATCGGGATTTGGCCTTGGAAAATTTCATACGCCGCTACAATCCAAGCGCCGAGTTTATAGAGTGCGCGCACTGCTCGAAGCACTTGGTCAATTTTGCGACGCAGCAAGTCTTGCCCATAGAATTTCTAAACGGCAAGCGCGTGGCCTACTTTTGCGCCATAGCAGCTCCCGAAAGTTTCAGAAAATTTCTGCATCAGGCGGATTCCGACATAGTCCACTACGAGCATTTTCTAGACCACCACCGCTTCACGACGGAGGAGCTTGACGAATTTTTTGAAGAGGCCTACGCAAGTGGAGCCGAGCTTGTAATGACTACGGAAAAAGACGCCGTTAGAATTGATCCAAACTACAAGACGAAACTTCCATTCTACTACACTCGCCTTGAAATTGAAATCCTATCCGGCGACGGCGACTTCTCGGCGGCTGTCGAGCGCATTTGCGGGTTTACTTCAGACATAAAGTAGCGGTTCTTTCGCCTTCTTTTGCGCAGGCTCAAGGCCTTGTAAGGCGCGGGTGGATTTTCAATCTTTTGCTCAAGCCCGGTTTTAATTTTTAGCTTTGCTTAAGTCTTTAGCTTGGCATTTTAAGGCCCTGTGGCAAGCGAGTTTTTAAACTTGAAAGCCGGGCTTTTATTTGCGAGTGTGTGCGGCTTTTAGATGATAGAAATACGCGACATGTCTTTGGCTTTCGGCGAGCGCAAGCTCTTTAACGGGATTAGCGCAGTGATAAATCGCGCCGACAAAATCGGGCTTGCGGGTTCAAACGGCGCCGGCAAGAGCACGCTATTAAAGATTCTCGCGGGTATTGAGGATTTCGATTCGGGGCGCATCGTGCGCCCAAAATATGCAAGCGTAGGCTACTTGGCTCAGGATATATCCGACATTTCCTCGCGCAGCTTGTACGCCGAGGCGGAGTCGGCGTTTGAAGACGTAGTCGGGATAAAGAGAAAGCTCGAACAGGCAGATGAAATTTTAAAAGCGAGCGCTCCCGACAGCGAGCAATATTTGCAAACTCTCGAAGACATAGGCGAATTTGAGCGCAAGCTCGAAGATTTAGACGCCTACAAATTGCGCTCAAAAATCGAGACTGTCTTGAGCGGTCTTGGCTTTCGCCACGAGGATATGCAAAGGCCCTGCTCAGAATTTTCAGGCGGTTGGCGAATGCGTATAGCCTTGGCAAAGCTTCTTTTGCTCGAGCCTTCGCTTCTGATGCTAGACGAGCCTACAAACCACCTAGACATAGAGTCGATTACCTGGCTTGAGGATTACCTGAAGGCCTACAAGGGGGCTGTGATTGTCGTAAGCCACGACAAGTCGTTTTTGGATCTGCTCACAAAAAAGACCTTCTATCTGAGCGCAGGCAGGCTTGAAATTTACGCGGGCAACTACTCATTTTACGAGCGCGAAAGCGTCGCGCGGCGCCTAAATTTGGAGAAGGCCGCCGCAAATCAGGCTCGCGAAATAGAAAAGACCGAGCGCTTCATAGAGCGCTTTAGGGCAAAGAGCTCAAAGGCCTCGCAGGTTCAGAGCCGCATAAAGGCCTTGGAGAAGATAGAGCGCATAGAGCTTGAATCAAAACAGGGCGAGATTTCCTTCCATTTTCCGGAGCCCAATAGGTGCGGGCAGGTCGTGATATCGCTCGAGGGCGTTTCAAAGAGCTACGGCGAGCATCTGGTGCTAAAGGACGTAAATTTGAAGATAGAGCGCGGCGAGCGTATCGCGATAGTCGGCGTAAATGGGGCAGGCAAAAGTACGCTTGCAAAGATTATGGCGGGCGTTTTGGATTTCGATTCGGGGAGCGTAAATTTGGGCTACAATGTTGAGATGTCTTACTTTGCGCAGCATCAGGCGGCAGAGCTAAACCCGCTAAATACGGTTTTGGAGGAGGCTGAATCGGCTGCGCCCAGCGGGCAAAAATACAGGGCTCGCGGTTTGCTTGGCTCCTTTTTATTTAGCGGCGACGACGTATTCAAACACGTTTCGGTGCTCTCCGGCGGCGAAAAAAATAGGCTTGCGCTCGCAAAGATGCTCTTAAAGACCTTCAACTTTTTAATTTTGGACGAGCCCACAAACCACCTCGATATAAATTCAAAGCGCGTCTTGCAGGAGGCTCTCAAGAGTTACTCCGGCACATACGTAATCGTAAGCCACGACAGAGACTTTTTGGACCCCATCGTGACAAAGGTCATAGAGCTTGGCAGAAGGGGAATCCGGACCTTTGTCGGCAATATTTCCGACTATGTTGAGAAGATTAGACAGGAGGGCGTTTTCGACTCCCCGCAAAAATCCGCCGCTCCAAAGCCAAAGTCTCTGTCTTACAAAGAGCAAAAGGCCCTGCAAAACGCGAGGAATCTGGAGATGGGCAGGCTGCGCCGCGCGATAGAAAGTTTGGAGCGCCAAATTTCCGAAAACGACGCAAAATGCGCCGAATTGGAGCTTATGATGGCGGAGGAAAACTTCTTTAAGGATGTGGAAAACTCAAACAAAGTTTTGGCTTCGCACGCAGAGCTAAAGGCAAAAAATGACGACTTTTACGCGCAGTGGGAAAGCCTGTCGGAGAAACTTGCAAAACTTGAGGGCGAAAAATAGCCCTAGTCTGTTTTTGCGGGCTTGTCGGGCGGGCGCTTTTCTATCGCAGGTATTTAACTTTTTTAACTTTTGCAACTTTCACGTTGGAATTTATCAATATTTCTATTTTCTAGGCTCAATTTAGATGCCCTTATTTTGATTGTTTTGTCCGTGCGGGGGCGTCTGGGCAGTTTCTTTATGCTCGTATTTTCCATCGCAAACTTTAGCGGCCTTGCCCCGCTTGCGCCGCTGTGGGTTTTTTAGGATTTTTAGGCCGCAAAAGATGCTTGACTAAACTTCCTAAAAATCCATCTTCTAAGGGTTTGGAACTATAGGTCAAAATGGCACTCACAGAATTTAAAAGTCAGTTAATAGCGGATACCGGTATAAGCATGGGCGACGAAGGCAAGGGCCGCCTAATATACGAAGTTATAGACGAATTGAAGGCAAAGAGCGGGCGCGAAGACATCGCTGCAATCGTCATGAAAGTAAATGGCGGCGCCAACTCGGGGCATACCGCGGGCAACGTAAAGCTCAATTTGCTGCCGGCGGGCGTTATAGAAAACGACGTCGAGGTTCTCGCAATAGGCGCCGGAGTTGTCGCAGACCCGAGAAAATTTCTGTGGGAGGGCCTTCCGCTTGAAAAGAAGGGCTACAAAATCTTTTCGCGCCTGCTGATAGACGAGCGCACGATGCTTAGCGATCTGGGGCACAGGCTCTTGGATTTGGCTTGGGAAAATTACAGAGTTGAAGTTTTAAAGGAAGAGCCGCGCGGCTCCACGGGCAGGGGCATAACCCCGTCGTACACCGACGAAGTCAGCCAGTTTCAGATTTGGTATTGCGACTTTTGCGGCGAAAAATCCCACTTTGCGGCAAAGTTAAAGGCAAAGCTCTTGCGCGCTTGCGACACAATAAAATACGTCTGCAAGGTTTCGCCCCAGAAGTGGAATGAATTTTTTGATATCCTCACAAACGCCGAATTGAGGGCAAACGCCCAAGCGATTGAAGATGGAGTGTTCGACAAATCCGAGTTCGATTTCCACGTCTTTAAGGGAGAGAATCCCTTTGAGTTGAATTTGGACAAGATAGTCGATGTCTATTGGAGCGCGGGCTCAAAGCTGGCAAAGTACGTTGGAGATGTCCGCGAGGTTTCTCTAAAAGCACTGCGCGACGGCAGGTGCATAATAGGCGAATTCGGACAGGCCTATTGGCTCGACAAGCGCCACGGCTTTGCTCCGAATGTCACGGCCTCGCACACAAACGCTCCCGAATTTTTCCAAAGCGCGGGAATCCCAGTTCAGGCGGTTCACGTTCTGGGCTGCTGCAAGGCTTACGATACAAAGGTAGGCACGCACGTATTCTTGACGCAGATGAACGATGCGCACCCATTGGCGGTAAAGCTAAAGAAGTTGGAGTTTGGCACAAGCACGGGGCGCCAGCGCATGGTCGGTTGGTTTGACGCCGTTGAAAAGGGCGACGCCCTGCGCTACTCCGGCTACGATGACATTATTATAAACAAGCTCGACGCGCTATCGTACGAGGGCGACTGGAACGGAGGGGAACTTTTGGTCTGCACAGCTTACAAATCTAAAGACGGCAAAATTTTTAAAACAGTGCCGCGCTCCGACGCGCTCAGAAAGACTCTGACGCCCGTTTACGCGCAGCTTCCGGGCTGGTCTGAGGATATTTCGCAGGTGAGGAGTTTTGAAAAATTGCCGATGAATGCAAAGAGGTACGTTGCGTTTTGCCTAAAGAGCATACTTGACGTAGCCGGCAGAGACTTTGAATTGAAGAATCTGCCAAACCTCCGCTACATAGGCGTTGGACCTCTGCCTTCGCAGATAATAAGGGACATACCGACTACGGCGGAGCTTCTTAAGCTTGTATAGCGCGCTATAATGGTGCGCTATCGGAAATAAATGAAGGATTTCTAAATGGAATACAAATGCGATATTTGCGGCGCGCCGGCAACCGTCCACATAACAAAAATCATAGACGGCAAAAAAATTAAGATGCACCTTTGCGCAGCTTGTGCCGAGAAAAATTCGGCTCTGGCTTCGGCTGGCTTTCCGGCGGATATAATTCCAAATATAAAGAAGTTGGAGGAGCAGTTGCTCTCGGCCGGCAACGCTTCAAAGGCGGATTTAATCTGCCCGAGTTGCGGGACTTCATTTGAGGAGTTTGAAAAGCGCGGCAGGTTCTCTTGCCCCGCCTGCTACGAGGCTTTCAGAGACAGGCTTACGGAAATTTTAGCGCAAATGCACGGGGCGATTAACCACGTCGGCAAGAGGCCGAAGTGCCACTCAAAGCCCGCTATAGTTGAGGATTCAAGGCAAATAGAAATTCCCTTCGACAAATTTGAGGAATCCGGCGGCAACTTGCCCGATGAACCTCCGGAGTCGATAGGGCAAAGCGAGCCTCTTAAACCCGAGTTGAAAGAAGCCAACGCGCCTGAGACACTGGAATCTCTAAAGACCCAGTTGGATTTGGCGATAGCCGACGAGCGCTATGAGGACGCTGCCGTATTGAGAGATAAAATAAACGCCTTAAAGTCAGAGCAATAGATGGAAATACCCCAGACAGTCTGCAAGTTAAAGCCCGATACTGAAGCTATATTTATAAGCTCCAGAATAAGGCTTGCACGCAATGTTGCAGGCGAGGATTTTACAACAATTTTAAGCGACGAAGGCAAAGCGGAAGTATTCAACAGAGTTTGCGAGGCTCTATCTAAGGTTCGCAAATTCGAGGGAGGGTTTTTCTTTGATGCTGATGCGCTCGCAGGTTTAAACGGGCAGTTCTTGGCTGAGAACAATATGCTTAGCAGGGAGCTTCTGGCGGCAAGCGGTGCAAGGGGCGTATATATTTCAAAGGACGCGTCGGCGTCGGTAATGATAAATGAGGAGGATCACCTGCGCATACAGATGCTTGCGCGCGGTTTGTGCTTGGAGGCTCTATGGAAAAAAATAGACGCTCTCGACGACAAGATAGAGCGGAATTTGCCCTACGCATTTAGTGAGAGATACGGCTATCTCACAGCTTGCCCCACAAATGTCGGGACGGGCCTGAGGGCGTCTGTAATGATGCACCTCACGGGGCTTGTCATGACTGAGGATATGGAGAAGGTCATAAGGGGCTTGTCGCAATTTGGCTTTGTTGCAAGGGGGGCAAACGGCGAGGGCAGCGAGCCTGTAGGGGCTTTTTACCAGATATCAAACCAGCAGACCTTGGGCTTTCGCGAGCCTGAGATGGTGGAAAAAATAACAAATATTTGCGCCAAGATTGCAACCTTTGAAGAAAATGCGCGTCTAAGAATCTTGGAGTCGAATCCGGAGCTTATATACGATAAGATTGCGAGGGCCAGGGCCATAATTGACTCATGCAGGATGATTTCAAGCACGGAAGCTTGCGAATGCCTATCTGCTATGCGCTTGGCGGCCGATTTGGGCTTTATGCCGGCAAAGTCGAAGCTGCTGACAGACGCTTTGATATTTAACCTCAGGCCAGCGCACTTAAAGTATATATATGGTCAGGGCGGGGCTATGACGTCCATGCAGCGCGATATCCTCAGAGCTGAGGTTCTGAGGGAGGCGTTTAAGGATGTTAGAAAGCCATCGTTGCCTAAGTCGAAGCGCGGCAAGACGCGTGGGCTGTTTTTTGCATCCTTGTAAGAAACACGATCACTTTTTTGTTTCGTATTGTTT